>ERZ809407.260-NODE-260-length-59233-cov-13.229460_pt1 | contig 59233 bp, 57 predicted proteins | sample MGYA00520792_ERZ809407 | MGnify/ENA primary metagenome ERZ809407 (study PRJEB31576, sample SAMEA3212665) | Homo sapiens | biome: human-gut; feature: human gut; material: fecal | place: Sweden | collected 2012 ...
TAGAGTTTCCGATTTTGTTTATTTAAGCCATTTTATTTTTCATGCGTAACTACTATTAGGAAAACATTCATCCGAAATATAATTGATTACAGACCAAGGATTAAATATTTCCGAATTTCCAAAACGATATCCATCATACCATTCGCAAATTTCTTGATATTTATCTTCATGATCATAATATGCAAGCATGTCTCTGACTTCTTCATTTGTGAAGCCAAAATAAGAACTATAATTATTATCTAATATGGAGTTCGTTTTTAAATTGTTCATCCCACTAAAAATACTTTCTTTTGCGACTCTTAGAATACCTGTTAAAAATCCAAAAGCCAAATGTGGATTGTCTTTTAGCCCACCCGAAAAAAAATTGCGCATAAAATCAACAATTTCATTATAAAAATCATAAAGATGACCTTGTTGAATGGACGTATCATATTCATCAATAATAATGACACACTCTTTATCATAATGTTTGTGAAGTAATAAAGATAAAAGTTGAAGCCCCATTTGACAATCAACCTCATTTATATTTTCACTCGCAAAACGATGATACTGTTCTTTTTCGTATGAGCTTAGTACAGAACTATTCTCCAATTCATTATGACGCATAAACTCTAGAGAAATCAATTTACTAATTTTTTGAAAAGTCTCTTGCCAACTCGAACATTTAACATCTTTAAAAGACAAGAATATCACAGGATATTGACCTTGATGTTTTGTATAGTAATCCCCACACTGCCATATATACTTATCCTTAAAATAAATAGATGTATCTTCCGTTGTTTTTTCAAAAAACACACGCAACATATCCATATTTAATGTTTTCCCAAAACGCCTAGGACGCGTGAAAAGAGACACCATCGGTATCGCATTCAAAAAATCACGAATCAATAAAGTCTTATCTACATAGTAATAATTCGTTGTTGCCGACTTAAAATCAGAAACACCTATTGGTAAAGGCTTTTTCGGACTTAAAATCGCATTATCAGGAATCAGCCAATTGCGCCCATCCTTTATTGCTCCAACTATTTCTTTTTGTTTACACATCTGTTGAATTCTACGAGTCGATACCCCTATCTTTTTAGCAGCAGATTTACAAGATATATAGTTCATAAAACTCCTCCTAAACATACTTCTACTCTAAGTATATCCGTTTAAGCGAAATACATCAACCTCATTTCGTTTGCATTTCGTTTATAAGTGAAAAAAAGAACTAGAATACTCTAGTTCATACTTGCACGCTCTCTACACTTACCACAAACAGAATAGTTTGGACAAGCATCTGTACACGCATTGTCTACGACTGTCCTTAATTGTGCTGGCATCATTGTTGTGATTTCATCATCATCATATCCAACCACAAGACTCTTTTCTGATAAAAGAATCGGTCTTTTTAGAATCGATGGATTTTCCTGAATCAAAGTAACCAATTCCTTCATCGAATAATCATCGATATCTTTTTGAAGTGCCTGGAATGCCTTCGAACGAACCGAAATGATATCTTCCGTTCCATTTTCACATCGCGACAATAAATATTTAATTTCACTTTCCTTCAATAATGAAGTAAATATATTCTTTTCAACAAATTCAATTTGGTTGTCTTTTAACCACTGTTTTGCCTTACGACAACTCGCACAACCTGGAGAAGTATATAAAATTACCATAATAATAGCCTCCTTCAACTAATTATATCATAATACTAGGTTTAAAATAAATAGTTGTATCTTATATTTAAATATGCTATATTCTTCCCTAGTGAGGTCAAGAAATGGAAAAAGCTATTTTATCAAGAATCAATTTACAACGACAAGATACTCATATTGCACAAGAATATTTTGATACAATATCAGACTTAATTGATACACAAGAAGTACAGGGCCTAAAAAAATGCAGCCAACACATGGCTACATCTCGCTTCCAACATTCTTTAAACGTTTCTTACTATTCCTTTTTAATTTGCAGAAAATTCGGTCTTGATGCCTATAGTGCAGCACGCGCCGGTTTATTACATGATCTATATTACTATGATTGGAAAACAGATGACAAGCGTCCTCTTGAAGGGAATCATGCGATGATTCACCCAATCATTGCCCTTGAGAACGCTAAAAACCTCACATCAACAAATCCAACCATTGACGATGCCATTTTACATCACATGTGGCCATTAAAAACAAGCCACCCAAGCACAAGTGTTGGATGGATCATTCAAGCTGTAGATAAATTCTGTGCCATCACAGAAATGGGACATCAATCTCTATTTCGAGTAAGTCGTTCCAACAATCTATTAAGCTATTGCATTCTATTTACATTCCTATTAACAATGTAGGCAGCTAGGATTCTCTAGCTGCCTTTAGTTTTTCCTTAAATTGTTCTAGCCATAAAGAACCATCTTTATCCAATCCATACTCACCCATTTGAATACTTGGCTTTTTCTCCCCATGGAAATCACTTCCACAAGTAATCAATAAATGATATTCCTTCGCTAGCTTTTCATAATATACATTTTGATCAGGCGTATGATAATTACTATAAGCTTCAATACCATCCACTCCGGCATCCAATAACATCTTGAGCATCTCGTCATTTTTATAAAACGTAGTAAAAGGATGCGCCACAATCGCAAGTCCACCAGCCTCATGAATCTTTTGAACCGATTCGACAAAATCAGGCATTGGTACATATACAAATAAATCCGAACCATATTGACATTTATCCCAAAAGAAATTAACGGGTGCCGGATCACTTCTTTTACCGCCTGGAATATAATCCTTAAAATCGGGAATATCTTGATAACGAGGATCATTGAACATATGCGTACACATCACAAACCAAGGATTTTTGCCATTCGCCTCTTTCAACACAGCCTCCTCATCAATTTCAACACCATACTTCGCTCTCAATTTTTCGCAACGAGTTGAAAATGCATTTCTAGATTTCACTTGCGTTCTTTCCAATAAATTTTGAAAATAGGTATCCTCTAAATCGATACCATATCCAAGTAAATGTACATCTGTGTATCCAATACTTGTTGAACACTCAATAGCAGGAATCACTTCAATATCCGCTTCTTTACCAAGTTTGATCATTTCCTTAACACCGCTGATACAATCATGATCACTTAACGCAATGGTTTTTAATCCTCTTTCTTTTGCGATTCCAATCAATTCTTCAGGCGTGAACTGTCCATCTCCCGAATAACAGGAATGCATATGCAAATCAAATTCATTCATTTCTATAACCCTCTTTAAATCACATAGAAAAATATAATCACAAAGATACCTAAAATAATGCGGTACCAACCAAAAATTGTAAAATCATGGCTCTTTACATAGTTCAACAAGGCTTTAATTGCGAATAAACTCACCACAAAAGCCACGAAAGTTCCCAATAGTAATAAGAACAATTGTCCAAAACTAAATAAACCTACCTTTATAAAATATTTAATGACCTTTAAAAGACTCGCTCCAAACATGACAGGAATTGCCAAGAAAAACGAGAATTCACTTGCGACCGTTCTAGAACAGCCACAATATAAGCCACCCAAAATTGTAGCTCCACTTCTTGAAGTTCCTGGAATCAAGGCTAGACATTGAAAGCAACCAATCTTTAAAGCCGAAAGATAATCAACTTGTTCAATCGTTTCCATCTTTTCTTGTCTAGGATTCTTCTCAACCAAGATAAAAATAATCCCATACGCAATCAGTGCAACCGCAATCACAAAGTTTGCCGATAAATATCCCTCAATAATATCATCCAACAATAAGCCAATAATGGCAGCTGGAATAACACCCACAATCACCTTAGACCAAAGTTGTAAAGTCTGTTTTCTCTTTTTAAACGATTTACGCTTATCAAAAGGATTCAATTTCTGATAATATAACACTAAAACCGCTAAAATACTACCAAACTGAATAACCACTTTGAACACTTCAAAGAAATCAGCCGGTTCAAGTGGCCAAATGCTCGCAAACACAATTAAATGTCCTGTCGACGAAATCGGCAGCCATTCCGTTATCCCCTGTATAATACCTAATAAGATTGTCTTAACAATACTGCTTAGAATTGTCATTCTTCATTCCTTTTAGCTGCATACGCATGAACCATCTGTTTAAAAATTTCGCCCCTAATCTCATAATTTTTAAACTGGTCAAAACTAGAACATGCAGGACACAATAAAACAATATCACCAGGTTTTGCCAGTAACACAGCCTTTTCAAACGCGTCCTTCATGGTTTCAACACTCATTTGACTTGTAAAAATATCCTTAAATTTATCTTTTGTCTGACCAAAAGAAATACATTTCTTCACTACACCATCATATTGTTTCAAATCATCAAAAGAAATATGTTTATCTTTGCCACCACAAAGTAGAATTACATTCTTCTCAAATGCAGATAAACCTGCACAAGCCGCATGCGTATTTGTAGCCTTAGAATCATTGTAGAAACGAACATTATCAATTGTATCTACATATTCAATACGATGTTCTACACCACTAAATTCACGAATCACTTCCTGAATATTAAATAAAGAAACACCCATCAAATAGGCCATACAACTTGCCATCATCGCATTCCCACAATTGAATTCACCAACAATTTTTAAATCCGATAAAGTAAACAACTGCGTATCTTTATAATAAGCATACTTATCATCTTTATATAAATCGACATCTTTTCTTTTCAAAGAAAAATCAATCACATGACAAGGAATGTTTTGAGCATACTTCACAACATTTTCATCATCCACATTACGAATAAAGTAATCATCCGTATTTGTGTTCTCATAAATACGCATCTTACTTTCATAATACGCTTCAAGACTATCCATATAATCTAAATGATCCGGTGCCAAATTTGTCACGGTTGATACATGAGGTCTAAATGTTTCAATTCCCAACAATTGGAAATTACTTAATTCAAGAGCTACATTATAGTCTTCATCCGTATATTCTAAAGCCAATTCGCATAAAGGCGTACCAATGTTTCCAGCAACCAAACTCTTCTTTTGTCGATTCAACATCTCATATAATAACGTCGTTACGGTTGTCTTACCATCTGTACCTGTTACGGCTGCATAATTAAAGTTCTTGGCATACCGATACGCCACTTCAATTTCTGTATAGATTTTTGCGTTTTGTTCTACAAAATAATGTACGAAAGGAACACGATAAGGAATACCAGGATTCTTCACAATAAACGCGTACTTCTTTTCTTTTAATGAATCTGGATGCCCCCCATCAAACACTTCGATACCTATTGATTCTAATTCCGACTTTTCTTTAACCTCATTCGAATCCGTTAAAACAACATGATATCCATTCTTTAATAAAAGCTTACTAACGGCAATCCCACTACGGGCAGCCCCAATGACCAATACAGTTTCCATCTACATTACCCCCAAAACAAGTCCAAGAACCGCAAAGATAACACCAACAAGTCTAAAACGTGTAACAACCTTTTCTTCAGACCATCCACACATTTCAAAGTGGTGGTGCAAAGGCGCCATCTTGAAAATTCTCTTATGTGTTTTTTTATAATACGTAACCTGTATAATAACGCTGCAAACTTCTGCAACAAAAACAAAACCAATAATAATCAATAAAATTTCTTGTTTTAAGACCATTGCGACAGCAGCAATCAAGCCACCCAAAGCCAATGATCCCGTATCCCCCATAAAGATTTGAGCTGGATGCTTATTAAACTTCAAATATCCAAGTAACGCAAAGATCACGAGACAAATCAAACATGCCACATTATATAATCCTTGCATCCATGCGAATACCACAAATGGAACAAGCGCAATGACCATCTGGCCTGCACACAATCCATCTAAACCATCCGTTAAGTTCACCGCATTCGTTTCAGCTGTAAACATAAAGAATACTAAAATAAAGTAGAACCATGATAAATCGATTGTCACATTCAAAATAGGAATCCAAATATCTGTAGTTGAACTTGTACGATATAAGAAGAAAAACACAACCGCTAAAATAGACTGAAATAAAAACTTATGAGCTGGTTTTAGCCCCTCATTATTCTTTTGTACAACAATAATATAATCATCAATAAATCCAACAACACCATACCCTACAAAGGCAAGTAGAATAATCATTGTATTCATATCCAGTTTGAATGGAGTAAAGAAAGAACCTATAATATAAACAAGTGTCGGTACAATAATGAAGGCTAAGCCACCCATCGTAGGCGTACCATTCTTCTTTTTATGGCTTGCCAAACCCTCTTCTCTTTCTGTTTGTCCAAACTTAATTTTATGTAAATAATCAATCAATCCAGGCATAATCAGCAATATAATCACAAGCGTAACTAAACACATGCCTAAGATTATTAAGCAATTCGAATTCAACATTCCATCGTCTCCTCTTTTTTTTAAAACATTATTATTATAACATTCTCTTTAGTCTTGAACAAATTTTAATTCGGGGGTTGAAATAAGGGCTTGTTAATGGTATTATAGTTAAGCGATTGCGTAAATGAAAGAAAAAGGAGGACATTAAGATGTCAAGAGTATGTGCAGTATCTGGAAAAGGTCCTTTATCTGGAAATAAACGTTCTCACTCAATGCGTGCTTCTCGCCGTAAATGGAACGTGAATCTTCAAAAAGTTCGTGTTGTAGTTGATGGAAAGCCACAAACTATCCGTGTTTCAGCTAGAACATTAAAAACTTTGAAGAAACAAAACGCTATTTAATTTTAGATAATTAGGATCCTTAAAAAATTATGCATAAGATAAAAAAGAAGAGAATACTCTTCTTTTTTCTTTATTTTACAATGAATTTGAGGATACATATATGAACAAACAAGACCATGACGAACTACTAAAACAAGGTCTAACTCAAAAAGAAATAGGTTCTTACACAAAAAGGTTTTACCAAAAAAGAAATGATGCAAGCCCATCTATATAATAATGAAATCAAGAAAGGATCGAATTTCATTTCATGGCTTGCAAATATCATCACTTGGCTTATACCTTAAAAGAGCAGTTTATCACTGCCCCTTTTTTCTTTTATGCTTCTGCTTATTCGAATACATATTTTGATCCGCCAAATCCTTGACACTCACAATATCCCCCGTCAGCAACAAGGCCGAACCATAAGATACAGAAGGCAAATATGTATATTTATTACGCTTCTTTTTTATGAAACTTTCAAACTGTACAGAACACGCCTCTTCATTTCGACTATTTTTTAATAAGACACAGAATTCATCGCCACCAATTCTGTAACAAAAGCCATATTTGGCATATGCCTTCTTAATACAATCCGCAATGATATCAAACACGAATCTCCTTTGACATGACCATACACATCATTGACATGTTTAAAATCATCCACATCAAACACAATCAACATACCATTTGTATAATGCATTTCCTCAGAGCGATTTAAAAAACTATTCTGATTTGATAAGCCGGTCAAACCATCTAACTGATTCCACATTTCACTACAATAAATAAAATATAAGGCCGAAAGTAAGGTGACACAAAGCCAGCTCACATGAAGATCTGGACCTAAGATTTGTATGATAGTTTCTGCACCCAAGAAGATCATTAATGAATAAACCAATGCTTTACTGCGATTTTGAAACTGTTTCGAAACAAAAATCGTAGATAAAGATAAATATAATATAGATATAAAATACGCGAAGATATAAATAAAGAAATAAGGACCCATAGATTATATATTTTCTTGACTTACTGAAAATAAAAGTCCAGACGGAATCGATAAGGCCAGAATCAAAAGATAGATCAACTCACATAAAATCGCCAATTTGAATTCCCACCTTAGTTTTGTCTTCTTATCCAATACATACACCAAGCATATACAAATCGATGGCGTAAGACCAAAACCAAGATAGTTCGATACTATATTGATCCAACGAAATTTCTTTGGTAAACCATCCACTTTTAATGTAACGACTTCTAATAATGAAATCAATGCAATCAATCCAAGCGCAAATAAAAAGCCACGCTTTTGTTTTTTATTTAACGATTCACTTAATCGCGTCAAAACGCACATGAAACAAAGAACGAAAATATCAATTTTCTATAATACATAAAAATATCCATTCATCACTCGCTGTCCCATTCCTTATATATACGTCTAAATACAATTGGACTGTTCTTTTTCAAATACTCTTTTTGAAGCCAATCCAAATACGTTCCTGGACTAATAATACCGCGTATGCTCAATACATCCGCACCTAACGTTCCCAAAACTAAATCGGTAAAAGAAGCACAATTATCACCTAAAGCCCAGTAAATATGGAATTTACCACTCTTGACCTTATATAACTTCGCTCCCGTACGATAATGCAGACGACTTGGATAATCCATTTCATATTCACTAAAACGATCATACCCATCTTCTTTTTCAATCTTTGTATACCAACGATAGCCATTTTGACGAATTTTTTCAATTTCTTTTTCAATCAATGCATTCTGTTTCGACGTTGTATAAATACCATATTCAAAAATGGAATTATTCTCTGCCGTAATCATATTTGGAATGTATTTTTCGAGTGGCACCGTAAAGAAAATGCCATCCCCAATCGTTTGATTTAAATGAAAGGATTCACTATCATAATTTCCATAACTATAGACAATATCATCGTACGCAAAACAGATATGCCCTACCTTTTGGAAGCCCTTGGGCCCTACATGGACAATCACCTTTAAACGAACAACCTCATCCTTCTTATACGTATTTAAATCTTCTGGCTTACCATCCTCTAAATACCGGTTGATACTTGTCAAAGCCGCATCCGGAACGAAAGCACATAAAAAAGCCGGAAGTGTGATTCTTACTTTTCGTTTCCATTTATATTTCGTTAAAGGATTGATTCCTTCATATCCATCCCCTAAATAACGCATACCTAAGATCATAAAGTAAATGCCAAAAGCACGCATTAAAAGATCCGTATGAAAGTCTGGATTCAATAATAAATAGAAGCCAAAAAAAATATAAACAAAGCTAAACACAAAGTTTAAGAAGTTTCCTTTAATATGATCGATTTGATTAATCACAAGCTGAACAAAACAGGCAAAGCCACAAAGAATACAATATCCGCCAAAGTTTACTCGCAAGATCCATTGTGGAAGATACCGAAAGTTCATTAAGAAAAACATAAACGCAAAGGATAATATGGAAAAGAAAAAATCTTTATTCAATTTATTCTTCACAAAGCGAATAAATAAAACTACGCCATTGATACATAAAAATACAATAGATGCGATTAAGATCCCTGTAAAAATACGATTGGGAATCCAAATCATGATGGCTCCCGCAGCCATTAATATGGTTCCAATCACAAAGTTCATAGCTACATCATAGAACATAGACTACCTCCAGTTGGATTGTACACACAAAAAGCTGCCTTCATCCACACGAACGATTCCCTTTTTCCCTGTTAAAGAATTACTTGTCGTATATATTTCTTCGATATGAATACGTCTTTTATCTAATGGATATAAAAATCCCGATAAAGAAAGCACGCCCTCTTGAATCGGATAAAACGAAATATGATGATACGAATCATCAATTTCATGAACACCCACATTCATAACAGATATTTTTTGGTGCTCATCAATCAACACTACATTTTGAAAACGATACATCACCAAGCGAATATTCGCAATCGTATGATCGATTCTTCCTTGCATGGCCCCATATAAATAGATCGTATCATAATCTTTACATAAACGAATCGCAAGCTCTGAATCCGTTTCATCCTTCATAATGGGATGTCTTTCAATTGGACATGTGATTCGTTTAAAATCCTCTTCACTTAAAGAATCAAAGTCTCCCACAGCCATTTTAATTGGAAAACCCTGATCTATAATTTTTAATGCACCAGCATCAACACCGATATAATCACAATTTTCAATTTTTGGCACAACATCAACGAGTGGTGTAATTAAAACCGCACAAGTCATTTATTCAAGCATACCTTCAATTGTCTTTGCGATATCATTTTTAAATACGTAGCTTCCCGCAACCAATGTGTCGCAACCTGCATTTAATGCCAATCTAAACGTATCCTGGTTGATACCACCATCAATTTCAATACGATATGAAAGGTTCAATGCTTCACGCTTTTCTTTTAACCACTCTACTTTTTTAAGCATGTCGGCCATAAATTTCTGGCCACCAAAACCAGGCTCAACACTCATAATTAAAACAAGATCACAAGATTGAAGTACACTTTCAAAAGGTTCAATGGCCGTATTTGGTTTTACGACAATACCACCTTTTGCACCCAAGCCATGAATTTCATCCAACAACTTCTGAATACGAGTCAAATCATTATTCAAAGCTTCTGTATGGAAAGTTATTAGATCCGCTCCATTTTTAATAAAGATAGGTGCGTATGTTTCTGGGTCTTCTACCATTAAATGCACATCCATAAATAATGGACAAGCCTTTTTAAAACCTCTTAAAATATCAGGTCCAAACGTTAAATTCGGTACGAAATGACCGTCCATCACATCAAAGTGTAACCACTCTGCTTTAGATTCTTTTAAAATTTCTAATTGTGCACTCACATTGGAATAATCCAAAGATAAAATTGAAGGTGCAATCACAATTGAATTCATAGTTTTTTACCTCTTTCCTCCATAATATTTTTATAATCCTCATAAACAGATGGATTGATTTCTCCATTTTCAACAGCCTCTTTGATCTTACAATCCGGCTCATTCAAGTGCCTGCAGTCTTTAAAACGACAAGTATGAATGTATGGTTTAAAATCAAGAATACACGCATCTAAATGCGAAGTATCTAATCTTGTAAAATCTAAGCTTGAAAATCCAGGCGTATCCGCCACTAAGCCATCACACACATGGTGTAACTGGCAATAGCGTGTCGTATGTTTACCACGCCCCAAAGCTTTAGAGATGGCTTGTGTCTGTAATTCAAAATCAGGATTTAGACGGTTTAATAAAGAACTTTTTCCCGCACCTGACTGACCACATAATACAGACACTTTTCCATTTAAGATTTCCTGTAATTCTTTATCATCACTACCAGGATTAGAGAAAACCACATCATATCCGGCCTTTTTATATTTTTCAAGATCCGCCAAAATTTCTTCAGGTTGATTCAATAAATCAAGTTTGGTCACACAAATCACCGGTTTGACACCCGCTAAGCCTACTAAGAAGATCAAACGATTTAATAAGTGACAAGAATAGTCCGGATCTTTTAAACTCGTGACAATCAAAGCCTGATCTACGTTGGCTATGGCCGGTCTTAAAAGTCGATTTGTTCGTGGCAACACTTTATGAATACGATATGAATCCTCAATCTTTTCATATTCGACAAAATCCCCGACAACTGGCGCTTCATGCTGGCGCATCTTACCTCTTGGTTTGGCAATGATTTCTTCCTTTTCATTTTGAATCGTATATTGATTCGAAATAATTTTTATAATTCTTCCTTGCTGCATATTAATCATAATACAGCGTCACAACACTGTTTGTTCCTTCCTGTACATATTTAGTTCCAACATCTGGCGATACACTCATCACCTTATTGCTGCCCTGTCCATTTTCAATATGACTTAAGACAACCGCAATTCCTAAATCATTCAATTCATCTTTGGCATCCAATACGTCTTGACCAATCAAGTCCGAAGGAATCACAATCGAAGGATAGGTACTTACCACAAAAGTAATGGTTTCCTTACTGTCTGGATCAATACGTTTTCCTGGTGTTAAACCCTTTTGTTGTAAAACAATACCTGGATCCATATCTTTTGAGCCTTCATATTCCACTTCAATTTGCACATTTGGACAATTCTTTGCCAATTCATAAGCAGCCTCCGAATACGATCCATCTGTAAAGTCTGGCACTAAATAGGTAGATCCTTTAGAAACGGTTAAAACAATTTTCGCATCATTTAAAATCACTTCACCCTCTTTATAAGAAGCTTTAATGACTTTTCCCTTTTCATACTTATCATTCGCCTTATAAACATACGTTACTCTTGAAGTGTTAAAATGCGCATCCTGCAACACATCAATGGCCTCATCCGGTGTCAAATTCACTACATTCGGCATTGTTTGATAGCCTAGAAAGCCACTAATCTTAATTATGCCTGTAATGCTGGCAATGAGTACAAGTACAACAATGGAAATCACAACAGCAGCACTAATCATGACGGCTGGAATCCAATTTCGTTTTTTCTTCTCTTCTTTTTCAGACTCTTCATCTTCAAAACCAATATGCCCATTATCATATTTCATCAATTCTTTATTCGAACTTACATCCACCTTGATACGCTTCATATCACGATATTCTATATCCATGCAATGCATTAAATCATAAAGCATTTCTTTACAAGATACATATCGGTCATCTAAATTTTTTGCGGTCGCCTTTAAAATAATATTTTCAACAGACTGCGGAATATCCGGATTGAAATCACGCACATAAGGCATTGGCTTACGCAAATGCTTGATCGCAATCTCTGTCGGTGTCTTTCCTGTAAAAGGAACGTGCCCCGTTAATAGTTCATAGAATACAATACCCAATGAATAGATATCCACTTGTGCATTTGGTTCTTTACCCTGTGTTGTTTCTGGCGCTAAATAATGGGCTGAACCCATAACCGTATTATTAAACGTTAGCTGTACAGAGCCATGGGCTACCGCAATCCCAAAATCTGTAATTTTAATCGTTCCATCGTCTTTTACCAACACATTTTGCGGCTTGATATCACGATGAATAATATTATGATCGTGTGCATGATCAATTGCACTAATCAATTGTTTCATAATGCCAATGGCTTCATCCACATCTAAAGCTCCACGCTGTGCTATCAAATCTTTTAAAGTTCGACCACGAATATATTCCATGACAATATAGTGCATACCTTCATATTCACCAACATCATATATATCTACAACATTTGGATGTGATAAACGACTCGCTGCACTTGCCTCTCGCTGAAAGCGCACTAATGCCATCGCATCCCCACTTAATTTATCACGCAGAACTTTGATTGCCACAATACGATTTAATATCATATCCTTTGCCTTATAGACATCCGCCATTCCACCCTGACCAATCAAAGACAAGATCTCATAGCGGTTCGCTATTTGTTCCATCATCATAGTTATTATTCTCCATCATTCTCCATTAAGATAACTGTACAGTTATCATAACCACCTGATTGATTGGCTCTGGCAATCAGTGTTTCTGTTTTTTCCTGTAAAGAAAGACTCGAATCATGTACAATATCCGAAATCACTTTCTTTTCAACATATCCATGTAATCCATCACTTGAAACCAACAAATATTTGTATGTATTTTCAATCTTATTGATATCAATACGGAAAACATGCCATACGCCTAAAGCATTTGTTAATGTATTTTTTTGTGGATGAGACTTTGCCTGCTCTAAAGTGATCTTACCCTCTTTTAATAATTGGGCAATGACACTATGATCTTCACTCATTTGAATCAGTTCATTATTATAATCTGCATAGATTCTTGAGTCTCCCACATTAAAAATAAATGTCCCAATATGAGCTTTGATGACACCCACTGCCGTAGTCCCCATACCTCTTTCATTGGGATTCTTTAAGCTTTTTGAATAAATGAAATCATTCGCCTGATTTAAATTTTCACGAATCCAGTTGTCGACTTGACGATCTTTTTTAAATACAGGAGACTTCATAAATGCTTCATACATCGTCATTACCGCTGTATGGCTCGCCACTTCTCCTGCTTTTGCACCACCAATACCATCGCAGACAATGGCCATCCATTCATCATTGGCATTATGAGCGATGCAATAATCATCTTCATTTAATTGTCTTACAAGACCTACATCTGTATTCGCAAAAACTTTCATCCGCCTAAATTCCTTCCTTTTTAATTTCTTTGATTCTTAATTGTCCACATGCCGCATCGATGTCGGTACCATGTTCTTTTCGAATCGTGCAACGAACATGATTCTTCATCAATAAATCATAAAAAACCATAGCTTCGTCGTGGCTTACCGATTTAAAGCCCTTTTCATCTACCGCATTGTATGGAATTAAGTTGACATATGCATTCATTCCATGAAGAAGCTTTGACAATTGTTTGGCATGTTCAGGACGATCATTAACGCCATTTAATAAAATATATTCAAAGGTCAAACGACGATTGTTTTCCTGACCATAATACTTCACAGCTTCCATCAACTCTTTTAATGGATATGCATGGTTGACTGGCATTAATTTATCACGCAATTCATCATTTGGCGCATGTAAACTAATGGCTAAATTGTATTGTGTATGTTCATTGGCAAAATCGTAAATTCTTGGAACAATGCCACAAGTTGAAATCGTAATATGTCTAGAACCAATACCTAAACCACGATCATGGTTTACTGTTGCCAAAAAATTCATGACATTATCATAGTTATCAAAAGGTTCTCCTGTACCCATGACAACAATATGTGAAAGGCGCAAGTTATCTTTATCCAATTCTTTTTGAACATACATAACCTGGGCAACCATTTCACCACTTGTTAGATCTCTTTTTTTCTTTGTCAAGCCACTCGCACAAAATGCACAGCCCATGTTGCAGCCAACCTGACTGGAAACACAAACACTGCGACCATAATCAAAGACCATCATAACACTTTCTAGTAGTGCACCATCACTTGTTTTAAACAAGAATTTTGTTGTTCCATCATGTGAAACTTGTTTTTTTATTAACTCTAAAGGATTCACAATAAAATCTTTCTTTAAGATTTCTCTTGTTTCCTTTGATACATTGCTCATTTCATCAATGTCAAATACACGATTGCGATACAACCATTGAAAGATCTGATGTCCACGATACGATTTCCATCCGTGATCTAGGGCATATTCGCACATTTGATCATAATTTAAATTGTATAAACTTTCCAAAATAGCACCTCAATTTCTACCGTTCATTATATCATTTACGCACTAGTTTTGCCATATAGAAGCCATCTTGTCTTGTATCACTAAAAATGGTTTTTTCATCCACAAGACTAAACTCTTCGTGCGCGTTTAAAAATTTCTCAATTTGTTTTTCATTCTCTTTTTTATTCATCGTACAAGTGGAATAGACTAAGACTCCCCCCACCTTTACATATTGACATACATTGTTCAGAATAGAATACTGCAACGGAATCAACGAATCCATATCTTCAGGAACCATGTGTAATTTAATATCGGGTTTTCTCGATAATACGCCATAGCCTGAACATGGAACATCACATAAGATACGATCATATAACAAAGAACTTTTAAATGTTGTCGCATCTTGTACACCTGCATGTACAATATCAATGCCTAAGCGTTTGGCATCACTTTCAATCAATTCTTTACGATGTGCATGTAAATCATACGAATCAATATGACCTTGGTTATACATCCTTTCGGCCATGGCCATAGTCTTTGTTCCTGGAGCTGCACAACAGTCTAGAATCCTTTCATTTTCTTGCGGATCCACAAATTTCGCAATCGCAAAACTCCCCTCATCTTGGGCACTCATATACCCTTTTTGATAGTAGACATGATGAAAATAATCATTACCTGTATAAATATATAATGGATCTTGAACACAAACAAACGGTTCCAAATCAAAATCAGCTTCACGAGTCCTTAATGTATTTCGACGAACATACATGGGTAATATATTTACACTTGCACTTGCCATCACCAAAGCTTTTTCTTGTCCATATTGAGAAACCCACATCTTATAAAGCCAATCGGGCAATGAATACTTTAAGGCTACATTATCTGTTTCAATCGCTTTAACCTTATGCAATACAGCATTTGTCAAACCCGCATATTTCACATTGATCTTTTTGGCAATATTGACCGCATCATTGACAATCGCATAGCTTGGGACTTTATCCAAAAACAACAACTGGTATGTACTCATAGTCAATAATACATCCATTTTAGGGTGCAATTTATTCTTCACATACTTTGACCAGCATTCTTTACAATAACGATAATTCTGAATCGTTCCATAAAAAATGCGTGTAGCCAAAGCACGATCTTTTTCATCCACTTCCTGTAAATGATTTCTTAAATATAAATTGGAATAGACTTTTTTATTCACAACTTCATCTAAGGCTTTCCATATCCATTTTCTCATTCTATTCCTCCATCATAATTGGATGCATATTCACATCCACAACCTGTTTTGTTTCATCCAAATAGTTTCGCACAAGTTTGTGTAATAATTGATCATCCTTTGATTTTAGAATCAAGCGCACGCGATGCTTCTTTTGTTGCATACGAATTTCAATCGGACCTAATACGCGCAAAGAAGTAAAATACGATTTCGCAACACGCGCCATTTTATAGGCTTCCTGCAAATCAAAATGTGTAAATACTAAGGTACATAAATACACATAGGGTGGATACATCCCTAAATGGCGATAGCGCATTTCTTGATTGAAGAACATCTTATAGTCATGCATTTGAACACATCGCATCACAAAATGATCCGGATCAAATGTTTGAATCATAACCTGTCCTTTTAGCTTTCCACGACCACTTCTTCCACTCGCCTGTTCTAACATTTCATACGCTGTCTCGCTTGCCCTATAGTCATTTCGACAAAGCGTGGCATCCGCATTTAATATGCCAACCAAGGTTACTCTTTCAAAATCCAAGCCTTTAGCCACCATTTGCGTACCAATTAATAGATCTCCAGACTCTTCAAATTCTCTTAACAACTTTTCATGCGCATTCTTTCTTCGTGTACTATCTGCATCCATACGAACGACATGATGATCCTTAAAGATTTCTAGAATCTGTTCTTCCAAACGCTCTGTTCCCATACCGGCTTTAAAATAGTTCTTAGAATGACAGCTTGGACATTCTTCCATAAATGGAAATTGTCTTCCACAACAATGACATACCAAGGCATTTTGATTTTTGTGGTAGGTTAAAGCCACACCGCAATCTGGACATATGCGTACGTGGCCACAATCACTACAGCGAATAACAGGTAAATAGCCTCTTCGATTTAAAAGCAAGATCACTTGTTCATTTTTAGAAAGACGCTCATGAATAGCTTGAAGCAATGTTTCAGATAAGCCATTTGTGATTCTTTCCTTTTTCATGTCTACCAAACAAATTTCCGGCATTTCATGAATGCGATTTTTAAGTTCAATCAATTCATAGACGTTCTTATAAGCTCTTGCGTACGATTCTAAAGAAGGTGTCGCACTTGCCAATACGACTTTACACTTATGATAGGCCGCACGAAATAAAACAATATCGCGCGTATGATAGCGTGGTGTATTATCTTGTTTGTAGCTTGAATCGTGTTCTTCATCCATTAAAATCAAACCTAAAGAAGAAAACGGCATAAAACAAGCACTACGCGTACCTACAACAATATCGACTTTATGATATTTTACTAAATTATATTGTTCTAGCTTTTCTTGTGCATTCAATCCCGAATGATAAATCGCAATCTTTTGTTTAAAACGCGCCTGCACTCTTTGTATCATCATCGGTGTTAAACCTATTTCAGGAACAAGAAATAGAACTTGTTTTCCAGTCGATAATACATCTTCTGCCAATCGCAAAAAGACTTCGGTTTTACCAGAACCAGTCACGCCATGAAGTAAAGAGACTGTTTTATTGGTGTTTCGAATGGTTTCAATCGCCGACACTTGCTCAGAAGTTAAAGAATGTGTAACATCCGCAATTTCACTGACACAAGTGTTGGAATCCTTGATTCTTTTTTCAAGAGTAATATAACCTTTATCTAATAAAACCTTTGTGATAGATGGACTTACTTTTCTAAGTTCACTCATCTTACATGGATAGGTAAACATTTCAAGCACTTCTTTTTGTCTTGATGTTAAAGGTAAATCCGAATCATTCAATATCGCATAATCTTCATAGATAATTTTTGAATGCTTACTAGAGGGACGCAAAGCTGGTGGCAGCATTGTTTTATAACAAGTCACTTTCGAACTCGCATAAAAATCAGCCATATAATTTGCCAATACCTTTAATTCGTTATTTAATAATGGCTTTTCATCTATGACTTCAATGACAGGTTTAATATTTTTAAAATCGCTTTCTACATCTACTTCTTCGACAAATCCTACAAGCGTTCGATTGTTGAATTCAACACGGACTCTACATCCAACTTCAACATGACAATCACAAGAATATGTAAAGGTATTGCGTAGGCGATTGTATTCTACATATACATTAATCAGCATGCATCTATTATAACATCATTCTAGATTTGACATGGATATTTATTTTAGTATATTTCTCCAAAACCACTAAAAGCACCAAAATGGTGCTTGGATACTTTTATCCAATAATTTTCTAATTGATGAAATATGCCCAATACAAATACAGTATCTACTCTTATATCAAAAACTAAGAAATATTTCATCTTTGGAATCATCGCAACACGATACCCTTTCATAGAAAGATATCTATCTCTTATCAACGGAAAATGGTATGGGGATTGTCAATTAAGCAATATTAATACATTCTATGTGATTCAATAATCGTTTAACAGCATTTTCATTTTTATATTTATTTATTAATGGATAAATAAGATCATCCAATAATTTTTCTGCTCGTTAGGATTGGCAGAAAAAGAATTACCGTATCCTCATTGTTGATTTTGCAGATCAAGAATTAGCACACAAAATTTATTCAACAAATATTCGACAAATTAAAAGAGTCAAAGCACTTTAATTCGCTTTGACTTTCTTTTGTCTTAATATTTCAAAACTAAATACAGCAGCAGCACTAGCTGAATCTAAGGCATTTCTAAAATCTCTACCGTATTCTACGACAATATTTTGTTTGGATGCTGCCGTAATGGTTGAGCTAATCCCTCTTAAGGCGCCGCCTAAACATAAACAGAAATCCGATTCAAAAGTATAGTCATAGAGTCCTACGGCATCTTTTCTGTGGGCACACAAAATAGGAAGTTCATTCTTTTTACAATAGTCTACTAATTCTTCATCTGAATCTACAAAATAGATCGGTAGTTTTTCATAGGCACCGGCACTTGCCTTTAAAATGGTTTGTTCGACAAAGCTCCAGTCTCGTTTTGGAAGAATCATCGCATCACATCCAGATGCATAGAGAGTCCTTGAAATACTTCCCAAATTATATGGATCTTCTACGCCGTCGATGTAACAAAGAAATCCATGGACATGTGTTTCAATAAGTTGAGGAATCTGTTTTTCTTCAGCTAGAAGTAAAATACCACCATGTGTTTTACCTGTTGCCAATTCATTGATTTCATCACGCGAACAAAAAACGACTTCACAGCCACGACTTTTGGCAATTTTAGCCATATATCTTGTATCTTTTGTATTTTTTTTCTTATCAATATATAGTTTTTTACAATCTCGAGACCCTGCTTCTAATAGGGCTTTGCAGGAAATAGCCCCTTCAAATATTTTTTCCATACGCCTATTATAATGGCTTTTATAATTTTTTTCTAGATGCTATTATATATGGTATGGAAGGAGTCTTACTTAAATGCATTTTAAATTAACCCAAGAAATGAAGCAGCGAATCATCGTTTATTCTACGTCTTTCATTATCGCAATCTTATTTTTTACAATATTGAATAAATTTAAAGACATTAAACGGGCTATTCAGTTTATATTAACGATACTATTTCCTTTCCTTCTTGGAATTGGATTGGCGTTTATATTAAACAATCCACAAAAATGGGTTGAAGATAGGTTACTACAGAATATTCCAATACATGAAAACCACAAAAGAATTCTATCAACTGCTCTTGTGTTTATATTGACCATTGGATTCTTAATCTTATTTTTCTCCATTATAATTCCGAATACGATTGATTCTGTGCGACAATTTTCTAAAAACGTTGCGGTTTATTCCGATACTTTAATTGGATACACAAAAGATTTTGCGTATAAATTAAACATTTCAGAAAAACAAGTTGAACAAATGTTAATCAATTTTGACATCACAAAGAAAATCACAAGTGTAGTCACTGAATCGATTCCTAAAATCGCTTCTTACTCTTATGGATTTGTGAAAGGATTTATTAACTTGATTTTAGCTTTTGTTTCTGCATTCTATATCTTATTGGACCGTGAAAAACTTGTTAAGGGCATAAAAAAGTTAAATTACTCATTATTTGATAAAAACTTTGCGAACTACTTAACTCTTTGGACGAATGACGCGAAGACTGTATTTGAACAATATATCGTAGGAAATATCATTGACTCATTTATTGTCGGTGTTATCTGTTACTTTGGTGCCTTAGTATTAAAACTACCTTACACAAGTATGATTGCCCTGATTATTGGTGTCACAAACGTCATTCCCGTCTTTGGACCATTTTTAGGAGCTATTCCCGTCATCATTATCTTATGTTTGATTGATCCATTCTCAGCCTTGATTTTTACCATATTTATCTTCATTCTTCAACAGTTCGATGGAAACATTATTAAACCAATTGTACTTGGAGATAAACTAGGAATGTCAGGCTTCTGGATTTTATTCTCAGTAACTATAGGTGGTGCATTATTTGGCGTTGTCGGAATGTTCTTAGGCGTTCCTATATTTGCACTTATTTATGCAGGTGTACATGATTATATTCAAGTTCGATTAAGAAATAAAAAAATCACAATCAACGATAGAGCAGGAACCATTGATTAGTTTCCTGCTTTTTACGTGCAATTTTTGAAAAAATGTGTATACTTATGTAAGTTAGGAGGAACTACCTTTGAATTTTATAGACATTATTTTAGATACAATACACGATACATGGGCTATGCTCCCCTTATTGTATATTACTTATTGTATATTAGAAGTTTTCGAAAGGAAGAATACGCAAGACGATAAACTCTTCTTTGGACTACAAAGACTCGGACCTATTTTAGGCGCATTAGTTGGATTGATCCCCCAATGTGGATTTAGTATTCTAGCCGCTATGTTGTTTGTCCAAAATAACATTACACTCGGTACACTCGTCAGTGTTATGATTGCGACAAGTGATGAAGCCATCCCAATCCTTATTAGTAATCCTAAAATGTATTCATCCCTACTTGGTATTTTAGGATTAAAATTAGTTATCGCAATCGTTGTTGGATTATTTACTGATCATGTACTATTTCGCAATCAAAAAATCCTCCGCTTCGAAGATATGGAAGAAGAGGAATATGACGATGAAGAATACGAGGAAGAAGAAAGTTCAGGATCAAGCTGTCCATGTTGCTATCCTGAATATCCATTATGGATCAGCGCTCTATTACGATCTTTAAAGATCTATGTATTCATCTTTATTACTAGCTTTGTATTAACCTTATTAATGGAGTTGATTGGAGAAAAAACATTATCTATGATCTTGCTTCAAGATAATTTATTCCAGCCCATCATTGCCGCAGTATTTGGCTTTATTCCTAACTGCGCAGCTACAGTTGTTCTAACACAGCTTTATACAGCTGGTGAATTATCCTTTGGATCCTTACTTGCAGGACTTGTCACAAACGCAGGACTTGGTTTAATTGTGATGATTCGTTATGAAGCCAAAAAGAAAGACATTTTAAGAACCATTTCCATTCTATTTATAACTGGTGTTATCATAGGTATTGGATTTATGTTGTTATAGCCACTATTGTGGCTATTTTTTATCTTCCTGGAAAGATCCAGATTTCAAAATGTTCAGTATCATACCAAAACAAAAGAATAAGTATAGCAACAACCAACAAAACAATAGCGAAATATAGAGTACTCATCTTCTCCGCAAATTTGTCTGAGTTCAATTCTGGATGTGCTTCGAGTTCTTCCAATCGTTTCTTTGCTATTTTATCAAGCCAATTCATAGTTAGACCTCACAAATACTATAATCTTCTAGGTAAAATATGTATTTCTGGATGATTAAATTCATACCATAATGCTAGAACCAATGCGGCTGCAAGGATAAGAATTACATAGAATTTAATGTCCTTCATTAATGTATTTCCCTTTTCTTCAAAATCATTTGAATTTAATTCTGGATGTTCATCCAATTCTTTAATTCGTTTTTTCGTTGTTCTTTCAATCCAACTCATAATTAGGTATACCTCTACTTAATTATATTTTAATCATTAAATTTATATACATATATGGTAAACTTGGTCACTATGCTGTCCAAAAAAGCACGAAAAAAGCTAGAAACAAATGTCTCTAGCTATCTTTCCAAAAAATGGTGGGGACGGTGGGACTTGAACCCACACGGGATTTCTCCCAACGGATTTTAAGTCCGTTGCGTCTGCCTATTCCGCCACGACCCCATCATTTATGGAGGTTCCGATCAGATTTGAACTGATGATCACAGAGTTGCAGTCTATTGCCTTACCACTTGGCTACGGAACCGTAACTTGTTGATTGTAAATAAACGATGGTGGGGACGGTGGGACTTGAACCCACACGGGATTTCTCCCAACGGATTTTAAGTCCGTTGCGTCTGCCTATTCCGCCACGACCCCATCATTTATGGAGGTTCCGATCAGATTTGAACTGATGATCACAGAGTTGCAGTCTATTGCCTTACCACTTGGCTACGGAACCGTTTCGTTGACTGCCTATATATAATACCTCAACGCAAAATAAAAAGCAAGAAAAAAAATTAATTTTTTTACATTTTTTTAAATATCGTACATTTCCTATTTTTGGTTGAACTTATTTGACAAATGCCCTATCATTAAATGGTCAGTGAACAAGAGGTATTAATTTATATGCAACACATTATTCATCAGCTTCAAAAAGAAAAGAAGGTAAGACTATTGACGTCAATCATTATGATTGTATTTAGTGCTTTTATGCAATGTTATATCATGAATGTATTTATGGCACCATGCAATTTGATTTCAGGAGGATTTACCGGACTTGCTCTATTAATCAATAAAGTCTGTGCTCTATGGAACATTAACTTTCCTACTCAAGTTGGAATCATCGCTTTAAATGTTCCTGCAGCTATACTATGCTATAAACACATTTCTCCAAGATTCACATTTTTGAGTTGTGTACAATTCTTTCTAGTATCCTTCTTTATTTCTATCTTCCATTTTGAACCCTTCTTTGAAGATCAAATCTTAAACGTTCTATTTGGAGGCTTCTTATGGGGCTTCTCCATTTCCCTATCCCTAAGGGCTGGAGGATCTACCGGAGGAACGGATTTCATTGCCCAATATGTTTCTAGTAAGATTCATAGAGGTATCTGGGACTATGTGTTCTTCTATAACTGCGCTATGATTATTATCTTTGGATATGTATGCGGATGGATTTATGCAGGATATTCCATCCTATTCCAATTCTTATCTACAAAGACAATCTCATCTTTATATCAAAGATATGCCCAAATTACCGTTGAATTTACAACAAACGATCCAGATCCAATCATTGATGCCTTTATGGCTACCTGTCGCCATGGTATGAGCGTATTTGAATGTTATGGTGCATACAGTCATCGTAAGTACTACGTATGTAAAGCCGTTATTTCTACATATGAATTAAGAGACGTTGTCGATAACGTAAGAATGGTCGATCCTAAAGTATTGATCAATACATACAATACAGTAAACTTCTACGGAAACTTCTATCAAAAACCTTTGGAGTAGTATGATACTACTCCTGGTATACGATTAGAAAAAGAAAATGCGTCATGCACATTCCCTTTATAAAGTAAAGATCAGAATGAAATATTCGATAGGATTTATAATCCTTATTTTTTTAAGACTATATATATTTAAAACAGAAACTAGAAGTATATAGGGCAGAATCCCATAAGCATAGACTTTCATAAATCCTTTAAAACATACTTTAATTATAAACGCTAGTCCAATTAAAATATCCAATATTAAATTAGGTAAGTACATAGTGTTTTCACTTTCGATCTTTATGCAATAATACAATTAAAAGTAGATGAAGCTACACATCATTTTTTATATTTAAGAAAAAAGATGTATCCATTACGAATACATCTATTTATTATTTCGATTTCCCATGCCAATCAACTGTAAGATTCTTAAGAAAATATTCAAGAAATCCAAATACAATTGCAAAGCCATAAAGATTGCGATCTTATCTTGTGCTACGACTGAACCATCCGATTGAATCAATAAACGATTCATTCTTTGTACATCCCAAACTGTGATACCTGTAAAAATCAATAGAGTAAGGATAGAAAGTAAGCGAACATCCATACTAACTCTAAATAACATCATAAAGCATTGTGTAATAATCAATACAAAAAGTCCAATCATACATAATGAGCCAAAGCTAGTAAAATCTTTTTTAGATGTTGTTCCAATAACAGCTAAACTAATAAAGTAAACTGCACTGACTAAAAAAGCAGTACCAATTGTAGCTACATCATATACATAACCAATTGAAGTTAGTGAAACGCCCATACAGATGGCATAAAGCACTAACATGACTTTCATACCTGTACTGGATGTAGATCTTGCCATAGAAACACCAAAGGCAATAGACAAGATAAATGGTGCAATCACAAACAACATAAATAGAAATGGCATGGCGCTCAATAAAATCAATAAAGCATTTGTAGCATATAAACCATAAGATACAATTGCCGTGATGGATAAGGCGATAGCCATCCATGCATAAGACTTCAACAAAGCACTTTTTAAAGTGCTTGTTGAGTAATAATTCATTGAATTGTTATTAAACATATTAATCCTTTTTCTGGATAAATTCTAATAATTGCTGTGCAGCAATATTTAAACCTTTACGGTTTGATTTATCGAATCCTAAGTGCGTATAGATTTCACCAACAAATACTCCGTTGTCTTCTAGAGCCTGGAACATTGTGTCGATGATTGGTTCACAAAGCTCTTGTTTTTGCATAGGACCAAATGGGTTTGCGAAGTAAGTTGTTGAAATACCAACTTCTTGAGTTGTACCCAAAGCCATACGCTTACCTAACTTACAAGTATCTTTTACTTCTTGGACAGTTAATTTCTTTAGACCAAATTCATTTGTGTAGTTGTTTGCGTACGCAAATAAATCAATTTTGTGGTTGTGAACAACAACACGATATGGAGCTGCAGGCTGAATCATACGTGCGTTTGGATTTTCTGGAGCCATGAAAATTGAACGGTCCATGTCACGATATGGAGTACCTGGATCTAAGTCATCTAGACGAATGAAGGCACCAATTTCAGTTCCCTGACCATATGGAACGCCATCTTCCAAGTGAATTGTTCCCATATCATCAAATACAACTTCGACTTCACGAATCATATCTCCAGCAGCCGCCTTTAATGCTTCAATGGATTCAGATTTACCAGCACCACTGTCACCCATCAACATGATTCCTTTCTTAGTTCCATCCTTTAAATAGATGTTTACGAAAGCACCATGGATTGGTAACCAACCTTTTTTCATCTGTGCCAAGTTGTGTAATGTTAAACACATTTTCTTTAAATATCCAAAGTATTCGATACGAGGATTGTCACTGATACATCCTACCCAAATATCATTGGCCTCATCATAATAGAAGTTTGTTGCATCATTTCCATCGTCATTACCAAAAATAACAACAAGATCTGGTTTTTGAGCACTCTCTTCTTTTGTAGCTAATTCAAACAAGTTAGCCATACTCAATGCACTAGACATATATTTTGAGTTGAAGTATACGAAACATAATAAAGCTCCAACCTTACAAGGATAACAGAACCAGTTTGATTCGCCCTTTTTGAAATATGTCATTGGCTGTGTATCTATTTCAGTAAACATACCTGTACGTTTACTTGATTTTGGATGCAAAATCATTGGAGTTCTTAACATAACTGTATCGATCATTGGGATATCTTGTAATGCAGCATATTCATCAGCCCATACTTTATCCAACGTATGAATAGAGAAACATGCATTAGTTCCAGCTTGAACCTGACGATACACTAAGTTTGGTCTACCCATTAATTTTTCTTCAAACAAACGATATGTACGAAGAATTAAATCATTTGAAGCTGAGTCAAATGCCACTAATGTATTAATACCAAAATCCGTTGAATTATCACTCTTCATATATCCAAAACGTTGTAAAGAACGCCAATTACGATACATCTCTTCAATAACACTTAAAGTTGCATTTTTATTTGAAAGATAATATTCATCTTTTAATTCTTCACAAGTAAAGATTGACAATAAACGCAAGAAATGACAGAAATCATAAGAAGCTTCTTTTGAATTCAATTCTCCATTCTTTGTCAAATACGCGTACATGTTCGCATTATCTGATTCTTGATATTCAATGAAATATTGAACGAATTTTGCGAACGTATGAGATTTTAATAAAACCTCACGACTCTTTGGATATGCCAAATTATAGTTGATAATAACCTGGTTGTTAAAAATTTCAATTTTATTTTGCATAATTACACTCCTTTAACTATGACTAATATACAAGAAAATTGTATGAAAGTAAATGTAAAACTTAATTTTTTGTTTATAGTTCAAGTACAAGCGTTTACATGGCGAAAACTTTTTCGATTTCAGAATAAACATCCTCAATCGCAATTTCCGTCTTTTCACCCGTATAACGATCTGTCCACTCAAGCTTACCCTCTTTAACACCACGACCCACAGTAATACGATAAGGAACCCCTATCAATTCCATATCTTTAAATTTAACGCCTGGACGCTCATTACGATCATCTAAAATAACATCGAACTTGTGTTCTTTACAGAATTCATATAGATCATTGGCAATCTTAACTTGTTCTTCATCCTTTAAAGATACTGGAACAATTGCAAGTCTAAATGGTGCAATTTCAACTGGCCATTTTATACCAAAATCATCATGGTGTTGATCAGCAACGGCTGCCATACATCTTTCTAGACCAATGCCATAACTTCCCATCCAAACTGGCTGTAATTGGTTATTGGCATCTGTATAGTATAGATTCATGCTCTTAGAATATTTTGTACCCAATTTAAATAGGTTACCAACTTCAATACCATGTTGGAAAGTTAACTTCTTTCCACACTTAGGACAAATATCCCCTTCTTTAACCTGGCAAAGATCTGCCACTTCAACAGGCTCGAAATCTTTACAATTTACATTCTTAATATGACGATCCGATTGGTTAGCACCTACAATGAAGTTTTTCATATGTTTGATTTGACGATCCATATATACAGGACAATCAATGCCGACTGGGCCCGCAAAACCAACACGAGCATGTGTTACCTTTTCAACTTCTTCAAAGCTAGCCATTTCCATTTCATTAGCGCCCAATAATTTCAATGCCTTTGTTTCATTTAATTCACGATCACCAGGAATACAGAATGCGATTACCTTTCCATCTACGTTATATAGTAATGTTTTAACAAAATCACTTTCCTTCTTACCAAAGAAAGCCGCTACTTCTTCAATTGTTTTTGCGTTTGGCGTATCAACAACTTCCATAGAAAGTTCTTCTTCACAAGAATCTTCCATTGTATCTACTACTTCAGTGATTTCTAAGTTGCTAGAATAGTCACAACCAACACATCCAACAACAACATCTTCACCAATACTTGATAGAGCCTGATATTCTTCTGATAATAAACCACCCATAGCTCCAGTATCCGCTTTAACAATCTTGTATTCCAATCCTAAACGATCCATGATACGGCAATACGCATCATACATTTTGTTGTAGGCTACATCCAATCCAGATTCATCCACATCAAATGTGTACGCATCCTTCATGATGAATTCACGAACACGAATCAAGCCATATCGAGGACGTGTTTCATCACGATATTTCGTTTGAATCTGATATAAGTTATATGGGAAATCCTTATAAGATTTTCCATCCATACTACTAGCTACCGCAAACAATTCTTCATGTGTTGGACCCAAAACATAACGCTTATTATAACGATCGCTCAATGAAAACATATTTGAACCAAAGGCTTCACGACGACCCGATTGTACATATACATCTTCTGGAATCAATGCTGGCATCAACAATTCTTGTGCATCTTTCGCATCCATTTCTTCACGAATAATATTTTCAATTTTAGAAAGAACCTTCTTTCCCATAGGCATGATCATATAGATTCCGTTTGAACATTTTTTGATCATTCCAGCACGCACCAACAAATTACTTGATACGCTATCTTCATCTTTCGCATTTTCTCTTAATGTATAAAAGAAACTCTGACTTAATTTCATCTTACTTACCTCTTCCACTATCTAATTTTCCGAATCATCGCATCGACTTCAATAGGCCCAGACCATTTTGTATGTACGATCTGCATCGGCTTATTACAAACCTCTAATACATTCTCTTCAGTATCATACACATCCCCAACATGTACAATCGTACTTAAAATGTGAGGACCAAATATTTCTAAATCCTGATTGGGCATGAAATGATTCTTTACTTGTAAAGTCGCCATCTGACTTTCTTTATCATAATCCTGTACAATGGCTACATATTCCTGTGTTACCGTTTCATCATGATCTTGATACAACTGTACCTTATATCCAGGAAGACCATTATAGAAGCCCGGCCCGGTCGGTCGGTTCTCTGCCTTGGCAATTTCCTTTTTTACACGCTCAATAATTTCAACATCCGCATGCCCATGCTCATAAATATAATCAATCAACATACGATAGCTAGAAACAACCGTAGCTAAATAATAGGCACTTTTCATACGCCCTTCAATTTTCAAAGACGCTACACCCATATGGATAAAATCCTCAATATAATCCACTGCCTGCAAATCCTTTGAAGACATGGAGAATAAATTCGTCGGATCACTTAATTCTGTTTGCCCATCCATTAAATGATATTTCCAACGACAACTCTGCGCACACCCACCACGATTCGCATCACGAAGTGTCATATGATTACTCAATACACAACGTCCTGAAAAAGAAATGCACATGCCTCCATGAATAAAGACTTCAATAGGAAGAATATTCTCTTCACAAATCGAACGAATATCATCCATTTGACATTCTCTGGCAAGAACAACACGGTCCATGCCCTTTTCTTTCCAGAATCTTGCAGCACTTGAATTTGTAGAAGAATGCTGCGTTGACACATGCACTTCAAACTTACATCCAAGCTTTTTTGCCAACATCATAATCGATGGACTTGCCACAATAATCGCATGCACGCCAATCGAATCCAAAGTTTTTAAATACTCTTCAATACCATCAAGATCCGATTCATGCGGAAGCATATTTACAGTTACATGCACATGACTATTATGTGCATTCGCAAATTTGACTAATTCTGCGATTTCATCAATGGAAAAGTTACTAGCACGCGAACGCAAACTAAACTGCTTACCACCAATATATACGGCATCCGCCCCATATAAAATCGCAATCTTTGCTTTTTCTAAATTTCCAGCAGGAGCTAATAATTCAATCTTATTCATTTACTTGCTCCTCCTTTTTCTTAATTGTCTCTTCTAAATACCAACGGTTTGTCGACTCATCATCCGTAATTTTAATTCCTTGTAAAGCTAAATCATATAAACCCAAGATTTCAACAGTCCAATCATCATCAAAAAACAAAGAATCAATGCGGAAGCGATGCATTCCTACATCTGTAAAATCCCACATTTCCTGTAATGAGTTGATTGGCATTTCACTAAAGATATGTGTACCCGACTCATCTTGCACAATTGGCATTCGCTGCTGTCGCGTTTGTTCAATCAAGTCATAATGACACGGCAAAGAACAAACAGGTTTATTCACAGCCTCTAAATAGTTAGTGACCAAAGGTCTTCTTGAATATAGGATTGAGAAATACCCATGCACTAAGATTTCAATATCCGGATTGTGCTTTCCAATACTTACCACTTCTTCAAGACTCAATTCATGAGCTAAAGATACAGATTGAATGCCTAAAGACATATAGAAATCCACATCTGCACTTGAAGCCACCAATGTTTCCGGTTGATAAATCAATTTCGATTCAATCCCCAATTGTTTCGCCTCAAAATATAGACCTTCATCCGCATAGTAAATACCATCCACATCCAATTCTTTAAAAATAGAAAAGTATTCACGAACACCCGATAAATCTTCATCCATACATAATCTTAAAAAGTTGATATATAATTTTAGGCCAAGCTTTTTACACTTCTTCTTCCAAAGCTGCAAATCCTCTTTTTTTACCGTAATACTCGTACGAATGGAATAATGTTCAACACCAATGATCACGGCATCGGCCTTTGCTCTTTTTAATTTTTCTAATGAATCAATAGAATGAATGGTTGTTATAAACATAATTACTCCTTATCAAAACATACAAAATTATTTTACCACAAATGTGATTCTATGCCTAACCATAAAATCATCACTATAATTATATTTTAGTCATTGACTTTATGTTTATACATTGTATTTTCTTATTGTAGAGACAGACAGTAATGAAAGGAGACATACATCATGGCTCAAAACAGTTTAAAAATTGCAAAATGGGGAAACGGTCAAGGGATTCGATTACCTATGGCAGTGATGAAACTTCTATCTTTAAAAGTTGGAGACGAACTTCAAATGAAAGTTCAAAATGAAACAATTGTTCTTGTACCCAAAAAAGAAAAAAAATTAACATTAGCTGAAAGATTCGCAAATTATGACGGACCGACTGAACAAAAAGAAATTTGGTCTGATGAAATTGTCGGTAAGGAGGAAATTTAATGTCTTTTAAACAAGGCGATATCGTATATATAGACCCTGACCCTACTAAGGAGCACGAACAAGCAGGAAAACGCCCATGCTTAGTTATTTCCAATAATGATTACAACAAAATCATGGATCTTTTCATCGTTTGCCCAATAACAAATAACACAAAAAATTTTCCAACACATGTAAAACTTGATTCTCATACAATTACAACTGGATGTGTTTTATGTGAACATGTAAAAACATTAGATTTAAAAGCAAGAAAAGCCACAAAAAAAGAAGAATGTCCACAAAACATCCTCCAAGAAGTACTCGATATAGTTCATTCATGTATTTAATGATTAGGTTAGATGATTTGTCTAACCTTTTTTAATGAATTCAACCAATTCTTTTGCACTATATACTACATGATCTGCACAAGGACCACTTACCTGATGATGACGATTAAAATGAATCGTCTTCATGCCTGCATTTTTAGCCCCTTGCATATCATTGATATAGTTATCACCCACATAATACCATTCAGTAATATCTTCATGCATCGCTTCCATACATTTTTTAAATGCATTCACATCCGGTTTTGCGACTCCAATTTGACCACTCGTAAATACATTTTCAGGTTTAAAATAATCAAAGACATGAAGCACTTCTAATTTCATTCTTTGATGAGTGTCCTCTCCATTTGTCAAAATCGCAAGTTCATCTTCGCAATTCGAAAAATAATCAATCAATGGTGCATCCATTTCAATATGATGCTGATAATATTTATAGCGAGACTGAAACTCTACAGCTTTTGAATGAGAAAAAATAATCCCATACTTTTCACAAGCCTTTTCAACACGATAAACGCCAGATTCATCAACTGTGATCTTTCCTTGTTGAAGATCATCAAAAATCATATCTCCAAACTTACGATAATCCGCATAAAATAAATCCATATCCACATCTACATTCGGAAGGAATTCTTTCATGCACTTGCGAAATGGCCAAGATAAATCATAGAGTGTATCATCACAATCAAACATTACTTTCTTCATATAATCACCAAAAAAAATATAACATAAAAAAGAAAATTTCACTATGAAATCTTCACTTGATTTAAACACTTACGGACATGTCCAGACTGACCTGTCACCTCTTCATTTTCAATTAAAGATACATGGACAGCTTCTTTACAAGATTCAATGGCTGCATCAAACACAACATTGATCTTGTTGTCATTGATTTGTTTTAAAGTATGAATCTTTTCATCTCCAAAACGATTGGCTGTACTAAACGCAATCGCAATATCACCAGAACCATTACCCATATGCGATCCGGTTAAAGCTAAGCCAACCGGCATTCGGTTACAAACTCTACGTAATTGTCGATCACTTAACGGAGCATCCGTCGCAATGATCATCATAATGGAACCTTTTTCTTGTTCTAAAGGCAATTGATTCCCCTCAACTTTATCTAACAGATACTGTTCTCTTAAACCAAAATTAGAAAGTACAAGAACACCTAGAGTATATGTATTTCCATCAATTTCAAAGATTCTTGAACTCGACCCAATACCACCTGACATTTCAAAACAAGACATGCCTCGACCTGCTCCAACACTGCCAAGTTCAAACACTTTTTTACAATCACGATACGAATCATATACATCTTCTTTTGTGACGACACAATCACGAATCGCATTTAGATATCCATCGTTGCATTCTCCAACGACAACATTAACACTTGTAAGATCTTCATTTTCTTTGACCATGATATCCACCAAGGCTTGTTGAACAACGCCCACATTTAAAGTGTTTGTCAAACAAATATAGCTTTCCAAAGTACCCAACTCCATAATTTGTGGTAATCCTGTCGTCTTTCCAAAACCATTTAGAATACTACAACCACAAGCTAGCTTTTGATGAAATACATCTTCAGCCGTACGAATAAATGTCACACCTGTTTGGTGAGAATCCAAACAAATTGTTTTATGCCCAACCAAAACACCTTCGACATCTGTAATTCGATTTAATTTGCCTTTTTCCATAATTTAACACCTCTTAAAACCATTATAGTGAAATTTAAAAAATTTTCATAAAAAAAGAAGCTGTAATCAATCAGCTTCTTTCATTTATTTCTTACTTGTAAAGTTCAACTAAACGTTGTAAGTGTTCGTAACGTTCTTTAGCTACTTCTTCTGACTTAGCAAATAATTTTTCTGCTCTTTCAGGGAATGGTTTAACTAAACGAGTGTAACGAGATTCGTTGTGTAAGAAGTCTTGGTAAGTTCCATCTCCTTCTTTAGAAGTTAATGTGAATGGGTTCTTTCCTGCTTCTTTCTTAGCTGGATCAAATGAGAATAAGTTCCAGTATCCAGATTTAACGGCTTTCTTCATTTCATCTTGACAGTGGTTCATTCCACCCTTAGCAATACCGTGTAATTCACATGGTGCATAACCGATGATTAAAGATGGTCCTGGATAAGCTTCTGCTTCAGCAATACATTTAACTGCTTGTGCAGGGTTAGCTCCAAGAGCGATTTGTGCTACATAAACGTATCCGTAGCTCATTGCGATTTCTGCTAAAGATTTTTTCTTCATTTCTTTACCAGCTGCAGCGAATTGACAAACTTCACCGATGTTAGATGCTTTAGAAGCCTGTCCACCAGTGTTTGAATACATTTCTGTATCAAATACCATAACGTTTACGTTTTCACCTGATGCAAGAACGTGGTCTAATCCACCGAATCCGATATCATAAGCCCATCCGTCTCCACCGAAGATCCAAACAGATTTCTTAGCTAAGTATTCTTTCTTGTCTAATACAGCTTTAGCATCTGGACATCCAGCTTCAGCAGCTTTTTCTACTTCAACTAATAATGCTTTTGTTGCTTCTGTGTTAGTACGAGTATTTTCTTTAGTTTCCATGAATTTTTCGAATGCAGCCTTGAATTCAGGAGTTGCTTTTTCGCTTTCGTTCATAGCAATTAATTTTTCGATAGCTTGTTCACGTAATACTTTTTGTCCTAATTGCATACCGAATCCGTGTTCAGCATTGTCTTCGAACAATGAGTTAGCCCATGCTGGTCCTTGTAAGCTGTCTTTGTTTACTGTATATGGAGATACAGACGCTGGACCACCCCAGATTGAAGAACATCCGGTTGCATTTGATACATACATGTGTTCACCAAATAACTGAGTAATTAAACGAGCATAAGATGTTTCAGCACATCCAGCACATGATCCAGAGAACTCTAACAATGGTTGGTTGTATTGAGAACCCTTAACTGTGTCATCAGCGAATCCAGAATCTTTCTTAGACACATTAGCTACCAAGTAATCGAATACAGGTTGTTCTTCAGCTTGAGATTCTTGAGGAACCATCTTAATTGCTTGAGTTGGACATACAGTGATACATTCACCACATCCCATACAATCTAATGGAGATACACTCATTGTATATTTGAATTCTGTAGCTTTTGGTTTAACATCAGCCAATTTGATTTGTGCAGGAGCAGCCTTCACTTCTTCTTCGCTTAATAAGAATGGACGAATTGTAGCGTGTGAACATACGAATGCACATTGGTTACATTGAATACACTTTTCAGCATCCCATTCAGGAACTGTAACAGCTGTACCACGTTTTTCGTAAGCACTAGCACCAGTTTCCCATTGACCATCAACGTTTCCAGTAAATGCAGATACAGGTAATGAATCTCCATCCATTTTGTTAACTGGTTCCATGATGTCTTTTACCATCTTAACTGTTGCAGGACGTCCTGATAATTCAGGTTTTGGTGCATCAGCTTCAGGGTTAGCCCAAGATGCAGGAATTTCAACTTTGTGAGTAGCGCCAACACCAGCATCGATAGCTTTGTAGTTCATTTCAACAACTGCATCACCCTTCTTAGAGTAAGATTTCTTAGCAGCTGCTTTCATGTAATCTACAGCTTCTTCAATTGGCATAATGTTAGCTAATTTGAAGAATGCAGATTGTAAGATTGTGTTTGTACGTTTACCCATACCGATTTCGATAGCTTTATCGATGGCATTGATTGTGTACAATTGGATATTGTTGTCTGCAATATATTTTTTAGATTCAGCAGGCATGTGTTTGTCTAATTCTTCGTCTGACCATTGGCAGTTGATCATGAATACACCACCAGGTTTAACGTCTTGAACCATCTTGTATCCATTTACTACATATGAAGGGTTGTGACAAGCTACGAAGTCAGCCTGGTTAATGTAGTATGGGCTACGGATTGGTTTGTCTCCGAAACGCAAGTGAGAAATTGTGATACCACCCGTTTTCTTAGAGTCATATTGGAAGTAAGCCTGAATGTATTTGTCAGTGTGGTCACCGATGATCTTAGTAGAGTTCTTGTTAGCACCTACAGTACCGTCTCCTCCAAGACCCCAGAATTTACATTCAACAGTTCCTGGAGTTGAAGTGTTAGGAGCTGGTTTAACTTCTGGCAATGATAAGTTTGTAACGTCATCCACGATACCGATTGTAAAACGAGGTTTTGGTTCGTCTTTTAACAATTCAGTGTAAACAGCGAATACACTTGAAGGTGGAGTATCCTTAGATCCTAAACCATAACGTCCACCGCAAAGAGTGATGTCATTTAATCCTGCTTCGCGAAGTGTTGTAGCTACATCTAAGTATAATGGGTCAGCTAGAGCACCTGGTTCTTTTGTACGGTCAAGTACTGCAACTTTCTTAGCTGTCTTAGGAAGAACTTTTAATAAGTGTTTGCTTGACCAAGGACGATATAAACGAACCTTAATTAAACCAACTTTTTCTCCTTTTGCAGTTAAGTAGTCAATAACTTCTTCAGCAACGTCATTGATAGAACCCATTGCGATGATTACACGATCAGCTTCAGGATCTCCATAGTAGTTGAACAAGTCATAGTTTGTTCCTAATTTTTCGTTGATTTTACCCATGTATTTTTCTACTACAGCAGGTAATTCATCATATGCAGTGTTACATGCTTCACGGTGTTGGAAGAAGATATCTCCATTTTCGTGAGAACCACGCATAGTTGGACGTTCTGGATTTAAAGCGTGTTTACGGAATTCCTCAACAGCTTCCATTGGACACATTTCTTTTAAATCTTCGTAGTCCCATTTTTCGATTTTTTGAATTTCGTGAGAAGTACGGAATCCATCAAAGAAGTTAATGAATGGTACTTTACCTTCTAAAGCAGCTAAGTGAGCTACTGGAGATAAATCCATAACTTCTTGTGGGTTAGTTTCACATAACATAGCGAAACCTGTTTGACGACAAGCATAAACGTCTGAGTGATCACCAAAGATGTTCAATGCGTGGGTTGCAACTGTACGTGCAGATACATCGAATACACATGGTAATTGTTCAGCAGCAATCTTGTACATGTTTGGAATCATCAATAATAAACCTTGAGATGCAGTGAATGTATTAGTCAATGCACCAGCAGCTAATGATCCGTGAACAGCACCAGCAGCACCTGCTTCTGATTGTAATTCACTTACAACTACTCGATTTCCAAAAATATTTTTTTGTCCAGCTGCAGACCATTGGTCAATAGAGTCTGCCATTGGACTAGATGGAGTAATAGGATAAATTGCAGCAACGTCTGTAAAAGCATACGCAACGTGAGCCGCAGCCGTATTTCCATCCATAGACTGTTTTGCTCTAGGCATTAATATTTCCTCCTTTATAGATATTCAATACCATAGCTTATTATACGAGCTTCATGTCAAATTTTAAAGGTTAAATTCACCATAGAGGTTAGACAAAACTAATTTGTAAGCGTATAAAAAAGAGACGTAAACACTTGCTTACATCTCTATTTTCATCATTACTCTTTACCTAATAGTTTGAACATGTTCTTTTTATAAACTTCAACACCAGGCTGATTGAATGGGTTAGAATCATTCATCAAAGTTGTCATTGCGATGGCCTTGAAGAAGAACATACACATATTACCAAAGTCATAAGAAGTCATGCCTGGCATAGTTAATAAGATATTTGGAACTCCACCTGTTTCTTCATGAGCCTGTAATGTTCCTTTGGCAGCCATTTTATTAGCCCAATCCACACTCTTACCAGCCAAGTAGTTCATTCCATCTTCATTGGCTTCATCATTAGGGAATGTTAAATCGATCATTGGTGTTTCAACATATAAGTTTGTTTCGAACAATACTTTCTTACCTTCCTGAACAAATTGTCCTAAAGAGTGTAAGTCTGTTGAGAAACATACTGAATCCGGTAAAATACCCTTTCCATCTTTTCCTTCACTTTCTCCAAACAATTGTTTCCACCATTCAGCAACCATCTGCATTTGAGGTTCATAGTTTACTAACAATTCAACATCATATCCTTGGTTTTGAAGAATACGACGAGCCACAGCATAACGGTAAGCCGGGTTCTTTTCAAGATCAGCATCACCATATTCACCCATACCATCATGTAAACCTTTCATCAAAGCATCGATATCGATTCCAGCTACTGCGATTGGCAATAATCCAACTGGAGTAATAACTGAGAAACGTCCACCAATATCATCAGGAATCACGAATGTTTCATATCCCTCTTTATCAGCTAAAGCCTTCAATGTTCCTCTAGCCTTGTCTGTAGTGGCAATAATACGATTCTTCGCATCTTCACCATATTTTTCTTCCATAAATTGTTTCAAGATACGGAAAGCCAATGCTGTTTCCGTTGTCGTTCCAGATTTAGAAATAACATTTACAGTAACTTCCTTATCTTTAATATGGTTCATAACCTGTGAAATATAAGTAGATGAGAAAGTGTTTCCCATATAAATAATTTCAGGCTTGTTGTCACCATATAAACCATTCATCATTTCAATGGCAGCACGAGCACCTAAATAAGATCCTCCAATACCACATACAACAAATACTTCTGTGTTTTCACGCACTTTTGCGGCAACCTCTTTAATGCGACTAAATTCTTCTTTATCATAATTGTTAGCCCAGTTTAGCCAACCGATAAAGTCGTTACCCTTACAAGTGCCATTTTGTAAAGCTTCATCAATAGCGCGAACTTGATCCTGATAAGCCTTTACATCTTCTTTTAAGAAAGCATGATTTAAATCTAATTGAATCATTTTTATTTCCCTCCATAGCTATCCTAAAGAAGATTATACCACGATTTAACTTTGTATGATATAATGTTTTTTGTTAGGAGCGTGAATTTATGATACCATCGTCCTTATATCCACTTGTCACAGCTCTTTTGAGCAATATACTTGCACAAGTGTTAAAAACGGTCGTATATTATTATAGAACTGGCAAATGGGACTTTCACTGGGTCATTGCAAGTGGCGGCTTTCCAAGCAGTCACTCATCAACTGTAACAGCCCTTTCCCTTTCCATTGGAATTCAGGAAGGATTTGACTCAGCCATATTTGCCGTAACCACCATCTTTTCCTTTATTGTTATGTACGATGCATGCCACGTACGCTACTATTCCGGTAAAAACATTGAGCTAACACAACAATTAGTCAAAGATTTACGCGAAATGACAGGACTTCACTTTGATGATCCCATCTATCAGGAAAAGTTAAAAAATGTACTTGGACATAAATTTGTCGAAGTCATTGGAGGATTTGTGGTTGGACTTGCTGTCCCATTGATCTTATGTCCACTATTTTTATAAGTTAGGAGTGTTGTTTTATGGATACTGTAGTAGATAGTAAAGCCGTTAATGATTGTTTAGATAAGATTCGCCCTTACATTCAACATGACGGAGGCGACATTGAACTATTAGGAGTTGATGAATTCAATGTTGTCTATGTATCTTTCAAAGGTGCATGTCAAGGATGTATGATGGCTTCTGAAGATTTCTCAAGCGGAATCAAAGAATTATTGCTTGAAGAAGTGCCAAACGTCCGTGATGTTGTACTAGTAGGTTAAGATATCGAAAGATATCTTTTTATTTTTAGTAGTTTTGATTATGTACACCAAAGAATAATTATGAAGATTATTAATTCCGTTGATGTTCGAACAAGTTTTAACCGCATTAATAGGATCTGTCGACACCATTATGGTCACCAACATCGGTTTGGCCTCCATCTCCGCTGTTTCCCTTGTTGATTCATTAAATATTTAGATCATCAATATATTTGCCGCCATGGCAACTGGAGGCTCCATCATCTGCGCCCAATACTTAGGATCCAATCAAAAAGGCAAGGCCAACCAAGCCTTGAAACAATTGATTTTTTCCGTAACTCTTATTTCTATACTGATAACTCTACCATGCATTCTATTCAGAAGACCACTTTTAAGCCTAATCTTTGGATCAAAAAAAAAACGTGATGGACAATTCGTTAAACTATCTTTTCATAACAGTCCTATCCTATCCCTTTATCGCTCTATATAATGCAGATGCCGCAAGCTTTCGAACTAGCCAAAACTCAAGACTTCCCATGGTCATTGCGCTTGGTTCTAACATTCTAAATATACTTGAAAACTTCTTTTTCGTCTTTACCCTAAGCTTAGGCGTAGCCCAAGCTGCCCTGTCCACACTTCTTTCTAGAATCATCAGTGCACTTATTATCCTGATCCTTTAAAACAGCCCAAACAAGATTTATATGTCGATTCCTATTTAAGTATCCGGTGGAAATTGAAACAATCACGAAAATATTAAAAATCAGTATTCCAACCGGTATTGAAAATGGCATGTTTCAATTTGGAAAACTTGTCATTCAATCCACTGTATCTAAAATGGGAACAACAGCCATTGCCCGTACAAACCATGGTGTCCATGCTTGAAAGCTTTGCATGTCAAGCAAGCATTGGTATAGGACTTGGTATGATGACAGTTGCAGGAAAATGTGTGGGTGCAAAAGAATATGAACAAGCTAGACAATATACGATTTCATTGACCAAACTAGCTTGGATGGTATGTATTATATTCTGCGCTATAATCATGCTTTTTATCCAACAAATCACATGCCTTGCGAAAATGGAGTCAGAAAGTGCAAAACTTGCCATTTGGCTAACACGCATTGTCTTCGCTTATAAAATAATATTCTGGACACCCTCATTCTTACCAGGATATGGCCTAAGAGCGGCTGGCGATGTAAAATTTAGTATGATCACATCCACTTTATCTATGTGGATCTGTCGAGTTGTAGTTACCATCTTTTTAGTTCATACTTTTCATATGGGCCTTTAGCTGTATGGATTGGTATGGGTGCCGATTGGACAATTCGTTCCTTTATATTCTTAGCTCGTTTTAAATCAAATAAGTGACTAGAACATAAAGTCATATAATACAAAAGGAGTATCTACCTACTCCTTTAAAAATCTAATTTGACTTTTTTGCTTTTGATTGATTCTAATGCATCACAAATATTGTTCTTTTCTGTTTCTTAAATGACTTGATCATCCGCTACAAGTTGATACATTCCTTTATCTATTTCAAGCAAAACATATTGTTCGTTTTCATCAACAATCTTATTTTTTGACAACTCTTTTTGACCAAAATCTTTAAAATATATCAAATTGTTCGCAAACAGATGCATAAATATCTTGTTGCGTTAAAAGAGTATCCATTAAATAATTTCTTTCAAAATCCCATTCTTTTAAGCCACGCAGATAAAATGCATGATCTCGATCTAATAGCACAAATGGAATATGACTATTCTGTAGACATTGTTTAAACATAATCATTCGTCCAGTACGTCCATTTCCATCTCCAAACGGATGTATTCTTTCAAAACAAACATGAAATTCTACAATATCTTCAAATGATAGAACCCCTTTATTTTGATGGAATTAAACGCAAAATGAATTTGAGTCCAATGATAAATATTCCCCTTAACTTTCATGTTCATTTGTGAAATCAATTCATTTTTAATTGTTTTTACTTTGTTTATCATACTTAAGACTCCTTAAATATTTGTTCCATGAAATACTGTAGTTGCACCTTCCACCAAGGCCAGTCATGATACACATCATAACCCCAGAAATCACACCAAGCCTCGATGTGTTTGTCATATAAAATGGTGCTGAATTGTCTTAAGGATTCAAAACATTCTTGTTCCCAATTGCCTTGTCCTACACAAAAGATCAATTTGGATTGTTTATACAATTCCATATAGGGATGGTCTAAAGACATATTTTTCATGTAGACACATGGATTATTATGGTACGTATTTTCATCATGATAATCTCCATAGAATAATTCTGTATCATAAATACCAGATAAGGCTAATAATGTATCAAATTGTTTAGGAAAACGGAAAATCAAATTCGTGGCATGCGTTGCCCCTAGACTTGCCCCAGTCACCATCCATTTATCATAGTTATTCATTTTCTCTTGAACGCTAGGAATCATTTCCGAAAGGATATATTCAAACCACAACTCATGTTTCAACATACGCATCTTTGTATTATTCGGATAGGACCATGTTTCTAAATCCAAAGTATCACACGTAATAATCGTTAATTGATTGGATTCAATCCATTTTGAAACTTCATGAATCATGCCACGATCTTCCCATTCAAAGAAACGTCCATTTTGACTTGGAATGGCCAGACATAATTTACCGCCTTGGCCATAGATTTTATATTCCATTTCACGATCCAAACAATTTGAATACTCTTTTATATACTGTACTTGCATGGTGTTACCCCTTTCAGAAATTTTTTGTTTTATTATAGCACATTTTATTGAGTTTTAAGGTTTCTTGCTTTATAATTGTACTGTTTTTGACAGGAAAGTGAGTGACAGTATGTCCAATAAAGAAAAAATTCTTAATATTGCCGTTATCGCCCACGTTGATGCCGGTAAAAGTACGTTAGTCGATGCGTTTTTAAGACAGAGTGATGTTTTCCGTGACAACGAAGAAGTTGTTGACTGCATCATGGACTCAAACGATCTAGAACGTGAACGTGGAATTACGATTTATTCTAAAAACTGTTCCGTTATTCATAACGGTGTAAAAATTAATATTGTAGATACGCCAGGCCACGCCGACTTCTCAAGTGAAGTTGAACGTATTATCCGTACCGTAGATACAGTTATCTTATTAGTCGATGCGAGTGAAGGTCCAATGCCTCAGACTCGTTTCGTATTATCAAAAGCTTTGGAAATTGGTTTAAAACCAATTCTATTGATCAACAAGATTGATAAGAAAGACCAAAGAGCTGAAGAAGTTGTCGATGAAGTTTACGAATTGTTCTTAGACTTAAATGCCAACGACGAACAATTAGACTTTCCTATCCTTTATGGTGTAGCAAGAGAAGGACGTGTTCAATACGACCTTAAAACACCAAGCGACAACATCGACCCATTATTCGATACAATCTTAAAACATTGTGATGTATATCCAGATATGGATGAAGAACCTCTTCAAATGCAAGTATCTGCCTTGGCATACGATGAATATATTGGTCGTTTAGGAATTGGACGTTTATATTCAGGTGTTTTAAAACAAGGACAACAATATATTCGTTGTAACCAATCTGGATTGAATGCCAAAGAAAACTTATCTAAATTATTCGTATACAAAGGATTGTCTAGAACAAGCGTTCAAGAAGCACATTCAGGAGATATCGTAGTTATTGCGGGTATGCCTGATATCAGTATTGGTGATACAATCTGTACAGCCGATCACATTGAACCAATGGAACACATTGAAATTGAAGAACCAACTCTATCTATGAACTTCCACGTAAACTCAAGTCCATTTGCAGGACAGAGTGGTAAGTACGTGACAAGTCGTAACTTAAAAGAAAGACTTGAAAAAGAACTTGAAGTTAACGTTGGTTTAAAGGTTGAACCTACTGATTCAGCCGATTGCTTTAAAGTTAGTGGTCGTGGTGAATTACATATTTCCGTATTGATTGAAAACATGCGTCGTGAAGGCTATGAATTAGCTGTTTCTAAACCAGAGGTTATCCTACACAAAGATGAAAATGGACACAAAGTAGAACCAATCGAAGAAGTTGTATGTTTAGCTCCAGAAGAATATTCAGGAACCATCATCAACAAATTAAATCTTCGTAAGGGTGTTATGCAGGACATGTCTGAAGAAAATGGATATGTGAAGATCGTGTATACAGCACCTACACGTGGACTATTAGGTTTCCGTTCAGAATTTATCAATGATACACACGGTGAAGGTACATTAGTACGTCGTATTAGTGGTTATGAACCATATAAAGGAGAAATCGCACAACGTATGGAAGGTGCAATGATTTCAACTGAAACAGGTGAAGCCATGACTTACGCTTTATGGAACCTTCAAGAACGTGGTCAATTGTTCATTTCTCCACAAACACCAGTTTATGAAGGTATGATCATTGGTCAAAGTTCTAAAAACATCGACCTAGATGTTAACCCATTAAAGAACAAGAAATTAACTGCCATCCGTTCAAGTGGTCGTGATGAAGCTATGTTATTAACTCCACCAAAAATCTTCTCCCTAGAAGAAGCATTAGAATGGATCAACGATGATGAATTAGTAGAAGTTACTCCAGATGCGATTCGTATCCGTAAAAAAGGTTTAACGGCTTTAGATCGTCGTAACTTATATCGTCAAAAGATGAATGCTCAATAATGAAACGGATTCAAATGAGTGTCACAAATAGTGATGCTCATTTTTTTATGCTTATAATTACTCGCCATTTCATCTTTTTTACACTTCACAAGAAAAGACTTTTTCTGCGAAAAAGTCACACGTCTAAATGGCGTGCCCGGTTCGTTTCCAGTGTTATTTTAGTGCTATTTCACATATCATATTTCTCTGTTCCGAAACCAAAACCTTAATATACAAAAAAGGTAGGTGCATAACACCTACCACAATACACGGTTCATCTCTTACCAGCTTCCGCCGCCTCCGCCACCGGCGCCTCCACCAGAGAAGCCACCAAAGCTAGAGCCCATGCTATTGGCTGTACTTTTCATTTGTTCTGTTTGATAATCCAATAAATTTTGATGGATTGGTTGATACATACTTCTTGTCAGCATTCTGTAATAGAAATAAGAAGTATATGGATCTGAATAATACGAATCATACCAATCGGGTTGTAATAAAGGAATCGTACTAAACTTCTTTGTCCACATTTCAGAAAGTCCAAATACCATCGCATATGGAATGACATCATAGTAATATGAAGGATTTTCCATAGACAATCTTTCCAATTGTGGTACTTCTGCTTTTTCAACAAAGTCTTTAAAACCTAATAGTTCTGGAGCCACACTTTTAAAGTAATCACTCACTACATTAAATCGAGGACACAATAGAATTGGAAGTGAAACTACCACAATGCCTATCATCATAAATTCAAATGGAACAATACTTAGAATAGATTGACATTGTCGATATATAAAGTATGCAAGAATCAAAATAAACGCAGCACTTAATACTTTCTTTAATACACCAAGTTTATTCTTGTTAAATACATTTGTTGCCGCTGCAGAATAATTTAAAACCATCATAAGCACAAAGCTAAATGTCGCAAGAATGGTTTCAATCAAATTATCTACAATACTATATCGAGTATTGAATAAGATACATACAATCATACAAATCATGGCTAGTATGGTTGTCACAAACCCATGATCAATCGTCGAAAGTTTTTTATCGCCACTAAATTCATCATTCAAAGCTTCTTTGGCATCATCCATAGCCTTACCAAACTTGCTTGATAGTTTTGATAATTTCACACTGTTTTTTGTTTTAAACAAACCGTTATAAATCTTCTTTTGATGTTTTAAAATAGGCGGTTCATGATTCTCTTGCTTTGTAAGAACCAAGTCATCCTCCGTTTCAGAAATAGTTAAATACCCTTTACTAGCCCAATATGGGATCAAGGCCATTAAATCCTCTTGATCCACAGACTCATCCACAATCGTTCCCACCATAGCTGGATCCATGTCTTTTGGTGGATAGAAATTTACAATTGGTGTAATATGCGTTTTCTTTAAAAGAAGAGCACGAATCAAACTGTATAGGCCGAATAAAACAGCTAAACCTAAAAAGATAAATGGAGTTTTTGAAGTGGTTTGTTTGGCATCCACAAAATAGCCTTGTCTTAATTCACCAAAAAGAGTAATAGCTTGTTTGGCACCAATATCATAGGCAGAACCACGAATCGAAGTCGAAGTAATAATGGGAGTCACATTTAAATCATTCGATTGATTTCCTAGACTTCCACTAAAAACTTGAATGTTTGACATTTCTTTTTCTGTCAAAGCCTTTTCAAACTGAATATCAAAATTAAAATGTGAAATGGTTGTATTCCAATTGTTTCCAAGTACGGAATAATAAATAAAATCCAAATCGGAATGATAATCTTCTGGAATGACAATCGTATAAGTCAACGTATACGTATGAGGGCCAATAATCGTATAGTCTTCACTCCCAATTTGAATCACACGATTTCCAGAATCATAATCTACATCATATTCATCATTGAATACATTGATATCTTGAATTTTTAACTTATACTTTTCATCCCGATTGATATACATCGTTTCTGGAATATTACGATAAATACCATGACGATAACTTGAGAAGTTGACATCAATCACTTCTTTTACATCAATCGTATTGTTTGCATGATATATCGCATTTACATTATAGTCATCAATCGTATACCCTCCATCATCAGCATATACATCGATACATCCAAAGCATAAAATAAATGCGAATAAGAAGGCCAAGACCTTCTTAAAATTTAACTTGAACATTTTCTCTTTCCGAAGTATTGGCCACTTCAAACATTGTCTTCTTTTCAAAATGGAATAAAGATGCCACAATATTTGTCGGAACACTCATAATCACATCATTATATTCACGAACTAATGCATTGTAGTATTTACGAGAATTTGCGATATCCTCCTCTACCTTCTTCAATTGATTTTGAAGATCCATAAAATTCGTGTTGGCCTTTAAATCCGGATATTGTTCCGCCACCGCAAAAATTCCCTGAATGGCATTTGTGATCTTATTTTCACTATCCATAACATCCTTAGAAGTTTTTGCCATATTTCTTTGGGCAATCACTGAACTCAATGTATCCGCCTCATGTTTCGCATATCCCTTCACGGTTTCCACTAAGTTTGGAATCAAATCAAAACGCTTCTTCAAATACACATCCATTGTAGAGAAGCCTTCATCCACTCTATTTGATAAACGAACAAGCTTGTTGTAGCTTGACATCACAAACAATACCAACAAGACGATTAATACAATAACAACAATAATTAAGATCATAATAAAATCCTCCTGACATGATTATACCTCAAATACACAAAAAAAAGTAGAAGCATAACACTTCTACCCTAACTCATATATATTACCAGTCTGTCGCAATATCTAATTGAGTATCTGAATTTTGCGTAAAACTACCTGTATCACAGACGATTCCCTGTCCTAATGAAGTATCTACAATAGATCCTCTAGGATACTTATTTAAATCGGCTGCCACAATAACATAATCCCCTAACATCTTCACACCATCTTCACGAACCCAATAATTATCATTGTTACCCATACCACGCATAATGTCGACTACCCCTGACATATTTAAGTTGTAGTATGTTTCCTTTCCATTAGGCCCATAATATACACCACCCGATGCAGTAAGTGCATTCGCATTACTTACATATTGTGTGTATGATGGTTGCGAATAAATGACCTGAGTCACCGCATTATAATTATTTTGAACGAATGTTACATCATTCAATAACTCCGGCTGCTCTAAGATCATTTCTTCAACGCTTTTCGACTCTTCTTGTTTCTTGCTAGATTCTTCCTCGATATTTTGAATCTGTTCTTCGAATTTCTCTTTTAACTCTTGAGTTCCGTTTTTTGTATCCACACGCATTAAAATGTTTGTATCCGCATTATTCGTTTTGGCATAAACCTTACTTTCTTCCCCAATAACTGATGATGTTGTTAGTACTGTTAACGCTAATGTCGACAACAATATACCCGAAACCAATCCTTTTCTTACTACACTACTCTCTAAATTTTCTTCTTTTATAAAGTTCAAAACACCCTCCAATCTTCCCCCTTGGCCTCATAAAATACGAGGCGGTTGTTCACCAAAAAATGAACAACAACACTTAATACTATACACAATTCTAAAAAAAAAGCAAATTTTAGCACTAAAAAAGGCCGTTTCATGCCAAAAGTGGCGAGAACGACCCATTTGTAAGCGATGTTTTCAAAGAATTAAATTAGAATCCAACTACATTTAATAAAGTTGCAATAGCCCAAATAGCTGCCATAATCAAGTTTAATACTTTACTAAATTTCTTATCACTTAAGTAAGTTAGAGTAACACTGTATAAACAACTTATTTGCAAACAATATACCCCACATTTTCAACAGTAATATGATTTTGAGTACCAACTACCTTTTGAATAGCTTCTATTTCTTCCTTTATTTCACTTGGTAAATCTACATAATAGAAAATCCAAGTTTTAACATTTAAATCTAGTTTAGAAAGCATATCATTTACATCATTACAATACACTACATTTTTATTGAGTCCAGCATCCGTTTCACCTTTTAAAATTGGATACCAATTCATATAAAATGAGGGATTTTTGGTCATAATCATCATTGTACCATCATCATACATCATATTTTTTAATACTGTAATATATTTTTCAAATTCATCCTTTTGAATAACTGTACTATCCAATACGATAAAATCAAATTTAATAGATTTAAACGGATTATTCTCGATATCAAAATAATGTTCTATATTCACTCCTTCTAAATGAGTAGATATAGTCGCACATGAAACTGTGTTATTTAAGCCATAAAATTCAAATTGAGGATATAAATAAGCAACATGAAGAATAGCAGCTCCTAGATCACTTTTAACCACCAATATTTTTCCATTATCTTTCTCAATTTCTTTAATTTGATTTGAGTAAAAGGCCACATTTGATTCTGAGTGCGTAAAGCAAAAAAAAGAATGATCCTCATTAAAATTGTATTTTTCTACAAACTTATCATAGTTTTTCTTTAAAATTCCACTATAATCCACTTTTTTAAATGATACAGTTCCTAAATGAATGATAAAAGAATTATAGACTAATACATTCTGATAATTTTCTTTTAAAATACGTAATGATATGTCATCATCTTCAAAATTACCTGGAAAAAATCTTTCATCTAAATAACCAACTTTTTCTAGTACATGTCGTTTAATTAATACCGCAAAAGCCACCAACATCAGTTTAATTTCATTTCTTTTATTTACGACATTGTTCTTTAAACCAAATTCTTTTAGTTCATCAATAGAATCACTTTTAAATACAGATTGTAAATTTGCACAGTTATTCGTCACAGAACCTGCAGATCCATAATTGTCTTTTTCATACAATCCCATACGCAAAGTGTATAAACTATTAGCACATAGAATCGTGTCATTATTCAACAAGAAAATATCATTTTCTTTTCTTGAAGCTTTAATACCGATGTTGCAACCACCGGGAAAGCCTGCATTAAAATCATTTTCTACCAATACAATATCATCTTGCTGTCTTAGATATTCCACACTATCATCTTGTGAATTGTTATCTACAATCACGATTTCTCTTGCCGATGCTGGTGTTGTTTCTCGTATACTTTCAATACATTGTTGTGTTAATTGACGATTATTGTAGCTCAATATGACAATGGATGCTGGTTCTACTTTACCTTGACGATATGTAATTTCATCTAATTTGTTTTGGATATCAATTCGAATTAATTCATCATGACAATAAAATAGTGCATTCTCATATGTTAAATAGGCTTGTTTTAAATTCACATTTTCTAAATATTTACCGTATTCTAAATATCCTTTATAATCCAAGGGATTCTCTTTTATTTTTTCTAACATAACACTCCTCAAGAAAAAGGCTTAGATTACTCTAAGCCTTAAAAACCAACAACGTTTAAGATAGCTGCAATTGCCCAAATAGCTGCCATTAAACCATTTATAATTTTGCCGAACTTTTTATCGCTCATATAAACCAACGCAAGGCTGTATAAACAACAAATAACTTCTAAAACAATAATAACCATCAATGTGTTAAATGTACTAAACATAAATCTCTTCCCTTCTAAACATTTTTATAATCTTGCACATTTTGTGTCATTGCCACATTACGCTGTCTTTCTAGATTTATATCTAGATGGGATGCATCAAGAATAACACGGATCATATCTTGATAGTTATTCGCATCAAAGACAAAATCTGGCAATACATACTTACGATTATGAATCGTTTGATTAAATCCAAGAATCAACAGGTTATGTAAGAATGCTTCTTTAGTGGCATCTACGATTTCATTTTCATAATTGATATCTAAAAAATAATCGCACGTGTTAAACAAATTCAGTATTTCACTCGCCTTGAATCCTGGATACAAGTGTACATTATCATATTTTTCAAAAGACATCAACTTTTGTGACATTTCTGTTAATGCACAAACATGAAATTTCATATTTGGCATACATACAACTAGTTCATTCAATTTTTCAATTCGGTCTGAATTTGTACAAATCAAAATATTATTTGTATGTTGATTCTCTTTTTCAAAATTGTAGACAAAACCAAGTGGTTTCACAATATCCCTATTTGCCCCTAATTCAATAAGCTTTTCATACGCTTCTTTTTTCTGAACATAAATCTTAGAAGTTCTTCTAGAATGACCATCCAGAATAACCTGCATATTTCCAGGAATATCCTCGCGATATCCTTCTTGCCAGAATAAGACATCACTATGTTCTTTGTCTTCTAAGTTTTCAGATACAAAGAATGGATTTGATAAGGAATTATAGAATAGTCTTGTTGGATATATATCTAATACAGTGAATAAATGCTTCGCAAATTCGACTTTATTCTTAAAGATATATACTTTATCATTTTGATTTAAAATAATGTCATGTGTGACAAAGTTTTCAACCACTTTTTCATTTCCTGAAACATCATAATAACTTCTAGATACAAGCTGACCTTTTTTATTAAAAATTGTCTTGGCATACATGAAACCATCTTGATTATAATGATCACTTACACGAACAACATGTGTATCATCATACCAATCTACAATCTTAACAAGTCTTTTATGTAAAGGAGATGCGAAGAATATCTTACCTCTTTCATGATTCAAATCAAAGACTTGACCACCTGAAGTACTCGCCTTGATTTCCCAATAATCCGGTACATCAATTTGATTGAAATAGCGAGCTTTACCGCCCTCTTTTTTACCACAATAATACGTATAAATACTTGTCACATCATCTGGTAAAAAGCCTTCATCACTAAAAGTGAAAACCGGACCATCAAAGCCAGAAGTTCTAAAGCTTTGATACAACATTTGACTCTCTTCATCAAAATTTTCTAATAATAAAACTGGAGTTTCTAACATACGGCTTCCCTCCATTTTTCTTGTACGTTACAAGTTAAGAAATCCTTAGCTACTTCATAAGATACTTCGTGACATTTCCCAAGGTCTTGTTTAAATAAATCCACAATACCTTTTCTTAAAGCCTCAATCTTGTCCTTATCCTCTTCAGGTAAAGATATTAAATAGCCATTTTCACCATTTCGAATAAATGTTGGATTTCCATAACGAACATCAAACCCAACAATTGGTAGTCCTCCACCAACCGCTTCCATTAAAGTAAGTCCAAATCCTTCACTTGTACTTCCCGCAATATAAGCCTCGTAGTTTTGATACACTTCACTCAAATCATGTTGACCCATTAAATGAATATAATCAGAAGCATTATTATCTCTAATGATAGTTTCAAGCTTTTCTCTTTCGCCACCAACACCATAAATATCCAATGATAATTCCGGTACTTCACGACGAGCTTGAATGACAGCCTTACAAATCCAGTCTACATGTTTTTCACTTGCCAAACGACTAGCCGTAATCAATGAGAATGGTTTTCTTCCTTCTTTGGGATACTTTAATTCCGGTAATGATCCAACTGGAATCGTATAAACACAAGGCGTCATTCCATAATATTTCTCAAATTGTTGAATCATTAAACCACTCTGTGCTTGTGTTGAACAAATATAGAAATCAATATGTTTATGCATATTAAATTCATATTCATAATAATTATTCCATAAGATATAATCCTCATTTGTATCTTTTTCACTAAAGTGATCCGCATGCACGACCGTACCTACTCTTGCAGGTTTACAATTCATAAGAATGGATTGACCAATATCTGTAGAACGATCAATTAATACTACATCATCTTTCGTTAAATGTAATTGAGATACCATATATCCTACAAATTCTTCTTTTGAACAAAGAATCTTATCTTTAAATTTATACATCACTCGATCATCATCAATGATTTCTTCATAGGCAACACTACCATTTTCATTAAAGAAACGACGATGATATAAATGAGCCTTATTATCTAATGGCGCATAATATTCTGAATATACACGTCCATATGTAAAATAATCTTTTCGAATCAAAAATCCATTGGAAACCAATTCTACACGATGCACAAAATCATCCTGATTATTGACCATATAAGCTGTATAAAAGTTATTACTTCCACCAAACACATAACGACAAATCTTTCCTTCTCTTTTTTTTGTATAATTTAAATCTGTAAATGTCGTTTCTAAATCACTTAAAGTATAAGTAACAGGCGCTGTTTTAAAATCTGTAAAGAACGTATATAACCAAATAACTTCCGAATCTAAAAAACCAATATTCTTTGTCATATGTTCAATATTTTCAGAAGGAAACATGTCTGTAAATACAAACTTAGCATCAACACCAATATTACGAAACATTCTAGCACGGTAAACCTGGGCATATTCAACACCACTGCTTGCCCAGCCAATGCCTAAGTTAAAATTATAAATCATAACTCTAAATACTCCTTTCCTTAAGGATACAATATTATCATCTCGTTGTCTTTACCAAATGAAACTTCTCCCAATAAAATATTACGAATCATCGCTTTTTTTATGGATTTTTCCATATCTCTAAAAGAAAGTCTTGCCTCCCTTTGATATTCATATAAAAGATTACGTTGAGCTGTAGAACGACCAGAAATGGCTGCCTGTAACTGCTGCAAGTAGTCAACCTCTTCAATCCAACCATCATCTAAAGCTTTTAAAGTACAAAGTCGACAATATTCTGAGAAACGGTTACCCAATAATTGTTTCTTATCATTGAATGCCATATCTGCATACTGTTTCAAATATTCTTTTTTATTCGTAGAAGAAATAGATAATTCTTTCAGTCGATACGACAAATTATCTAAGATATAACGATACAAAACACGATCATCCATCTTTTTATGTTCTTTTACATATTCATCTATATTCTGCTTATAAATTTGAATCAAGACATTCTCATCCAAGCTCTTTCCATCCAACAAATCATTTCTTGTCTTATACATAATCGTTCTTTGACGCTGCATAACACTATCATAATCCACTGAATTTTTTCTTTGTGAAATACTCGACTCAGCTTTAATTTTCTGTGAACGATTGATTAATTTTTTGATTCGATGCTTAGAAATATATCTTCCTTTATCAATATACTTTTCCAAGAAATCCTCACCTAAAATCGTACATACATCATCTTCTAATGAAGTATAGAAAATCGATACCCCTGGCTCTCCCTGACGTCCTGCACGACCTCTTGCCTGTCTTTCATCACGTGTATTACTCATTCGACCAATTCCTAGCACACATAAGCCACCAAGTTCTTTAACACCCGGCCCCAAATGAATATCTGTACCACGACCAGCCATACTTGTAGCTACTGTCACAACATTTTTTTGACCAGCCTCTTTAATAATTTCCGCTTCCCAGAACGCATTATTCGCATTCAATACACTGTGCTCAATATTTTCTTGAACCAATAATTTCGACAACATTTCTGTATCCGAAATTAAAGACGCTATCAATAATACTGGCTGTCCAGTTTTATGTCTTCTTACAGTTTCCTGAATGACCGCATTAAACTGTTCTTCGCTCGTTTTAAAATACTTGTCCGGCATATCTTTACGAATCATTGGCTTACGTGGAGGAATCACAACCACTCTTTTATTATAGACTTCTAAAAGCTCCTCTTTACCATCCTTGATTGTACCACTCATACCTGACATCTTTGGAAATAAATTAAACAAGTTTTGGTATGTGATAGAAGCAACCGAACGCTGTTCTTGACTCAATTTTAAATGTTCCTTTTCTTCAATCGCCTGGTGAGAACCTCCACGAAGTTTCATTCCCTTCATTTTACGACCCGTACTCTTATCTAATAGAACAATTTCACCCTGATCTGTTGCGACATAATCAATATCTTTTTCTAATAAGAAATGGGCACGTAAAGCTAAGACAATATGTCTTAAAACATCAAAATTTTCTTTACTATATAAATTTTCAATGCGGAAATAACGCTGCGCATATTCAATTCCTTTATTAGTTAACCATACCTTTTTATCTTCAATTTCATAGTGAACATCTTCTACTAATGTTGTCACAAAAAAATCAGTAATACCATACAAATTGGATTGAACACGAGGAGAACCTGAAATAACTAAAGGCATATTTGCACTATCTAATAATACAGAATCCGCCTCATCAATAATCACATAATAGAAGTCTCGCATAAATCGATCTTCTTTAGACTGTACTAAGTTATTTAATAAATAATCAAATCCAAGTGCACCATGCGTCGTATATACTATATCCGCATTATAGACATCCTTTTTTGAATCATTGTCTAACTTTTCAAGTGTATCACGCTTTACACCTGCTTCTACACTCAAACCTAAAAACTTATAAACCTGACCCATCTCTTCAGCATCACGAATGGCCAAATATTCATTTGCCGTAACCAAAATCGAACTTTTTCCTGTCAATCCATTTAAGTACATAGGCATCGTTGCCGTTAAAGTTTTTCCTTCCCCCGTATTCATTTCACATAAATAACACAAATGAAGTGCAATACCACCTAAAATCTGTACATCATAAGGAAACATACCTAATACACGATAATCGGCTTCACAACATACCGCAAACGCTTCTGGAAGAATATCTTCCGTTGTTTCACCATCAGCTAATCTTCTTTTAAACTCATTTGTCTTATTTTTTAATTCATAATCACTTAAGTTCTTTACTTTCTTACACTCTTCTTTTACCTTACACAAAAGAAAGTGTAATCTCTTATCAATTTTATTCATTTTACCCTTCCTTTTCTGTAATCACAAAAGAATGAAAATGCATCTTCGTACCGCCCGCATTAATCAACTGCACACGATAGCTATATGTCTTTAATGGACATCTAAAATCCATTTCCGGTTCACGAATGATAAGTGTACCCGCCTCATTTTCATAACGATCATAAAACACCATACGAACAAGATACAGTTCAAAATCACTCATATTCACTTGAATATGATAAGAACTCTCTCCATCAATAATTGGCAAGGATGGTTCCGTACGCATCATTTGATAATTTACTTTGGAATACCACTCTTTAATTATCGTTCCAGGAGGCATCAATTCATTTTCAAATTCAACATCTTCACGAGAATGAAACCAAATCTTTGAACCATATAAATAGGTTCCAAACGTATCTTCATTCCATACGACTTTCCATGCCTTATTCTTCATTTGGTTCACCTCGATTAAAATCTGATTTCAAAATATCGTCATATTGATTTTTAAACCACGCAACAATACTATACGTATCATCGTTGTGCCTTCCATGAACACCCTTACCAATAATTTCTACACCAATATCATCAATATGGGAAATCAAACGATTATAAGCCGTCATATCATAATCATCTTCTAACATATAAGACACAATAAATTTAGTTTGAGACCAATCTGTTTGATCAAACAAATCCCAAAAACGATGATTTAATGCATCGATTGATTTCTCACTCATATCCCCATAGTTCTTTACTAAAACATCTAAAGAAGTTGGGAAACCGCCTGGTCTAGAAATACGCTCATTTCTAGCTATATCTCCTAAACTAGCCAATGGTTTACCTAATAAAATCGCATGCGGCCTTAATTTACAACCATTATATAAAGCTCCAAAGGTCCCCATAGAAAGTCCAGATAAAATAAGTTGAGAACGATCAAATCCAAGTTGATTTAAACAATCTTCAATACCTGAAACAATATAATCCTCATATTCTTTGTCTCCCAAATAGAAGGCTCCACCCTCTAATCGAGCTTCCGTTATCAACAAAAATGGTGCTCCCATATTACGCATCATATAGAAACCTTCAAAACCTTCCTGCGTTTTATATCCACTAAAATATACATTTAAAGGTGGTTTCATATCTCCTGGGTCAAAGTACATAAAGACTTCTTCACGTTTAGATGTAACCTTACGGACTCCTCCCGGTAAAAAAGCTCCATATTCTTTACGAGAATAACGATCATGTAAACCTACTATTTTTAGTTTACCCTTACCCTTTGCGAGTAAAGAAATAAATACTGGACCATTCATTCTATTGTTTGTCACATGTACAATTGACTTCAAATCGTCTTCTGAATAAATCCAACGATTTTGTAATGCCGAAATAGATCCAGATTGAAATTGTTCGATTTTTAATTGTATTGAAACCGATTCATCCTTCTCATATTCTAACCAAAAATCAATAGTTTGATCTTGAAAAACAGGGATATTATATCTCCAATATGCGATTTGATAAAAATCATCCCCATAATCACCTTCAAGTACTACACCTGAATATCCATTCCAAAAAACATTGCCTTTAAAGCTTTGCGAAATTGACAACGATTTTGAATCAAATTTCTCTCCATAATGATTAGGAAAATAAAGGTGAATATCTTCTTCAATAAATTCTTGTAAAGTTTGAATATCTAACACTTTTGCACGTCTAGACATACAAATCCATGTTGTCCATTTATCTACGTCTATATCCTCTAATAAGAATAAAGTATAAGCACGAATCTTCTTTAATAAAATATATGCCTCTTCTTTATTGACACAACGACTTAAAACACATACATCATAACCACGTTCTGTAGCTTCTTCTAAATCGTCTACATAATTCCAATCCACAAATTCAGGAATATGAAGTTGTAAACTTAAGTCCGCATTTCCTACTTGTAAAACACTAATCTTGTTCAACTTGCTTCATAACTCCCTTCCACTTACGAATTAAACTTACCGTATTATATTCTTTACCTAATTCATAAGAATAAATCACACACTTATTCCAATTCGTAATATTATCCAAATAATACTTTAAACCATTCAATACTTCAGATACTTCTTTGACAATAAAACCATTCTTTCCATCATGCACATATTGTGTATTAAAAGAAACAATTTGTGGAATGGCACTACTAATACATGAAATTTGTAAATATAAATCTGGACGTGATGTTACATCCACCATAATACGTTGTTCACGTATACATTTAGAAATACTCAATTCATCCACACATTGATCCACGAAGAATTTGATTGGAACTTTCTTTTCTTCGTCCAAATCAAACTCCGCTTTATCATTCGTCTCTTTACGAGCCAATCTTTCATCTAGCCCATTTACTTTTAGTACTTCACGAGTAAAATTCAAAACGGAATCTATACGATCCCAATTCGCATTTCGCGTAAAGAAATGAACACGAGCTGTTTCATTCATTTCAAAATAGGATGCAAATAAAACAATCAATTCTTCAAATTTAGATTGTTCAATCGTATCAATAGGAACCAAAATATTTTGAACCGTTAATTGTTGACTGATCCCAAAATCAGCACGCGTATCAAAAGGTGTAATATCTACAATTGGTAGTTTCTTTTCTGCATAATCTTCTAACATTGAAATCTTATGTTTTGAATCCACAATACAATAATTCGTATTTTGAATCAAAGACTTCAATTCGAAATCATCAAATAATTCCAAACGATTTTGATAGAAAGATAAAATTGTCTTACGTTTTTCAAATAATTTTTCTAACATATCATGATGTAGTACATGCATAGCCAAGCAGAAAATATCATCTGTTGAAGTCATTTCATCTAAATATTTAGAAAACACTTCTTCAATCAATGATTCCATGGAATTATAACTCAAATGGTCAAACTTAAATCTTTTATTATCTATCAAATAAAATGGATTTTCACCATTAATTTCAATATGACCATCTTCAAAAAATTGATAAAACTTCCATATACCTTTTTCATCTAAGAACTGTTTATACAATGGATTTCCTTTTTCAAAAACTATACTTGAAGATAAAAAGCCACGATCATCATAGATATTTTTTCTAATTAATGTATTTTCCTTAAACAACAAAACTTCAATCATATTTCCATCTTCGCCAAATTGTACTTCCGCATATTTCATATTATTTACATAAGCCACAATACAAAATGGAGTATAGACAAATTCTGTATGGTCTGGCCACATCAAATCGTGGAAAGATAAAATATCAACTTGTTTTCTTTTGATTTCTTGTATTGCATCAAAGCAAGACCAATATGGTGCATGGAATACACTTTGTCTATGAAGAAAGTGACGAAAGTTTGGACTATAAGACAAATTCAAAATTTTATATTCCATAATGTCATTTCGGTTAAACATCTGAATCTGTTTAACACTATCATCAAATTCTGTTACTGCACGACGCACATAAAAATATTGTTCATTTTCTTTATATTCATTTCCATGATACCAGGAAGGTACAAAATACATCATAAATACTACCCCCTATATAAATGGCTTATATGAATCAAAGTCACGATAAGCACGAATCTCTAAATACAATGTACAAATAAAGCCAGAAAGAATCATAAAAGTAGATGGAAGCATAGCCACAGTTGCATCTACAATACCTTGATACTGTAAATACAAACAAAGACTTAAACAACCACACATGATTCCACCGCTAATAAAACTAAATATCAAAACCCACTTACGAAGATAACGACGTGTCGCCTTTCCTGCAGGAATTCCTTCAATGCAGTCCCCGGTTTGTAGTAAATTATCTGATAAGTCTTTAGGGTTAATAAATAGCAATGCCAACAAAACTGAAAAAACAAACATTAACACTACATAAACACACATTCCAAATAGTCTAGACATATTTAAATTTAAATATAACCAACTTATATATTCATTCGAAATAAAAAAATGATGTAATACTGCAACAATTACTTGAGGAATCATAAAAACAGCGGATCCAAACATGATTGCCATAAACCCAACTGGATTATATTTTATAGCTAAATAATTCTTTTCTGCATGCACATTATGAACTGAAACTCTTTGAACAGGTATTCTTTTTTCATGCATTTCCATAAAAATCATAATTATAACCATCACAAAAGAAATAGCTAGCGGAATCCTTAATGCATCAAGAGAAGATTTCATTAATATTCCAACTAAAGTTTCTGTCATATTTACAATAATAATTGGTGCAAACCCACCAACACCATACTTTTTATTTTTCATTAATAAATATTGAGCAATACATGCACCAGCCACCAATTCAAATATCACCACTAAAATACTCATTATGTCGCGATTTATGTAAACTAAGTCTAAAGCATAATAAATTGACTGTATTAATGCTACACAGAAAAATAATCCTGTGATTAAATAATTTAAACTTTTAGGTGAAGTACGAGCTCTAGATTCTTTTGAACGCACAGCTTGTAAAATTGTTATAGTTAAACTCGCCGTAATATAAGGTGAAATACCTAAACTCATAACATAACATCTTTTATTCGAACCATTTACAGCTAAAGATAATACAGCTCCTAGATCCAAACTTAAATTATCATAAGCACTCACATCTATTCCATTTAATGGAATTCTATGACAAACAAAATAAATTAAAATAATAACAATTGAAAAAAGACATCGATTTCTAACCAAATGCGTCTTTTCCTTCATAAATACCACTCCCTAAAAAAAATAACAGCAACTAAAAGTTAGTTACTGTTATTTTATCATTATTTCATCTTTTTATCTTTAGATTCTTCTTTTTCTTTCTCTTTTTCTTCTTTACGACGCTTACGAGTCTCATTAGAAGAAATTAAAGCACCAACGATTGGAATCCAAGACCACCATACTCTATGAGCAACATCCAATGTTGACTTAGGCATCTTTTCTTTTTCGATTGTCTCTTCCTTAGCCTTAGGAGTCACATCATCCTCTACAACTTCTTCCTCACTAACTCTTGGAGCTACTTGTAAAGGAGCACTAGTGTCAACCACAACCTGACGATAAGCGATTCCGCCACCTGCAGTACTTGTAGAAACACTTGTTGCGTAACTTTCTGATGTTGAAGCACTTTCACTTGAACTTAGTGAACCACTAGTGGAATCAGCTTCAATCTGGCTTGCTGATGTTGAATCTACTTCGCTTTGACTAGCCGATGTTGAGTCAACTTCGCTCTGGCTTGCTGATGTGCTATCAACTTCTGATTGACTAGCACTTGTTGAGTCAACTTCGCTCTGGCTTGCTGATGTGCTATCAACTTCTGACTGAGAAGCACTTGTTGAATCTACCTCAGATTGGCTAGCTGAAGTACTGTCTACTTCTGATTGAGAA
>ERZ809407.281-NODE-281-length-57165-cov-6.833654_pt1 | contig 57165 bp, 65 predicted proteins | sample MGYA00520792_ERZ809407 | MGnify/ENA primary metagenome ERZ809407 (study PRJEB31576, sample SAMEA3212665) | Homo sapiens | biome: human-gut; feature: human gut; material: fecal | place: Sweden | collected 2012 ...
GAAAGGTGCACTTGGAGCTTTACCTGATCCAGAATTGATTAATTCTTTGCTTAGCATTAAAAGTGGTGTAAGGGGGGATGATGCCGATGCAAAATAAGCTCCCTAAGTTTTTTGATAACCATAAAATCTGTATTATCTGTGAAGGTAATGAGGAATATGAGTATCTAAATCGATTAAAAAATTTAAAAGTATGGAACGAGCAATATGATATTTCATTGGTCAATGCTGGTGGAAATGGAAATATCCCGGCGAGGTATCAGGACCGATATCAAAATGGGGCAGATGAGCTTGTGCTTGTGTTCTGTGATACGGAAAAGAAACCTCACGAGCAGTATGAGGACATTAAACGCAAAATTAATGAGTTTCATGGTGTGGATAGTGCTGCGAATGAAGTGATTATATTTGGTAATCCATGTACGATGCAGATTATATCTAAACATTGGACCGATGAAAATCTGAAATCTCCAGCAAAACCAGTGAATGCTCCTTTGATAAAGAAATATACCGGAGTAGAGAATTACAAAGGAAGGGCAGACCAGATCAATGAGGTTATGAAGTATGTTACTGTAGAGAATTACAAAGATATGAGTAAGAGGGTGAATAAGCTGGATTCAGATGATACTGTTACTGGTAGCAGTAATTTTGGAAAGTTTATAAAGCTGTTTGAGAGTGATGACAGTAGTTGGATTGAGAAGATTAGTGATAGTATAGAATAATTAGGGGGATAGTATATGCAGAAGTTTGAAGGTATTCATTTTTATGTAAATGTTGCAAATTTTAATGAAGTGGTTATTGATGAAGAATCTAAGAATGGAAAAGTAAATCATTCCATTCATGCACTCGATACTTTCTTTTCAGGCATTGAATCGTTTGGAAAGAAAAAATTCCCAGAAAAATATGTGATTGAAAAAATTACTGGGGCAAGATTGCATATGTATGTTGTGGATGATGTTAATGAGGCATATGAGATTGTAGAAGAAGTTGTTAAATTCGCAGGGGATCTTTCTAGATATTTAAATAGTGATATCGCAAAATATAAGACGTTACTAGACTTTAAAATTCAAGTGGGTGCATGTTTCGGAAGTTTTTATAACTATGAGTTTAAAAGACAAAATGCGGATGAAGAAACTACAATTGGTTATGCCGCAAATTATGCCGCAAAGCTTCAAGGATTGTGTAATATTGGAAATATTGCTATTTCATCAAATATATTTGATACACTTAATGAAGAAAAAAAGAATAAATATGTAAAGCATAGTAGTGTAAAAGTACAAAAATATGGCGAAGATTGTTATTATGAGATGCCCATATCTAAACTTACTGGAAGCATTGATTATTCAGAAAGTTTAAGAGCAAGTAAAGAATATGCAAATAAAGTGAATTTGACAGATATGACGTTTAGAAAGCCAATAAAGTCGGTTGCTTTTGAAGAACTATCTAAGAAGGAATGCAAAGAAATAGAAGGAATTCCTTTATTTGCAGATGTAAGAGGATTTACTTCACAATTTGATAATGATGATACAAATCTAGAAGAGATGGCTGTTAAGACGCAGAATATTTTAACAACAATGTATGACCTAGTGACAGTAAATCACGGTATACATGTTCAATTTCAGGGTGATAGAGAGTTTGCATTATTTCATAATTATGCAGGATATGAGTGCCTTTCAGATGCAGTAAAAGCGGGATTAAAAATGATTGACGCAGTGCAAACTTATGGTGTGAGTATAGGAGTAGGAGAATCATTTGGTAAAATGTTTGCCACAAGGATTGGTGCACGTGGTGAAAAGGATTATCTTTTAATTGGGACTACTGTTATTGAAGCGGATAGGAATGAAGATGAAAATGCGAAGGCTAATCAATTGGTTATTTCAAATGATGTCTATTTAATGCTTAAGAAAGATAAGCCTAAATGGGCAGATATATTTATAAAGCAAAATGGGTATTATTATACAACGACAGGATATAATAAGTTGATGAACATAATATCACAAGAACAGTTGAATATTAACAATAGAAATAATAACTACAATGGTGCATGGAGAGAATAAGTTGACTGAATTTGATTATAATGAGTATTATAAAAATGCCCAAGAAGATATTATGGAGTTAATACAAGAGTATCCGTTTACAAAAAGGGTGATAATTCCATCTGTTATTCCGGAACCAATTATATTAAATGTTGTGGCTGTGAACAATGGATTAATTCAGGAATGTAATGCTCAAGAGAATGACTTTAAGGGAGAGTATTCTAAAGAGTTAAAAATAATTATTCCATATGATTATACGAGAAATGGTTGTAAAATATATGGGGCATCGTGGATTGATTTGGAGAAAATACCACAAAAGGATTACCATTTTAATGGTAAAGAGAATGGCAAATATTTATTTTGTGTAGGGGTACCGCAATCGTTTATACATTTAAAAAATGTTATACTTGAAAATGTTCGAACAGCAGAAAGTATGATGATTGCATATGAAAGTTATCAGCGTGGAATCACAAATAAAGTTGATTTAATTGCGTATTCTCATGGTGAGGAGGGGAAAAATGAATACAGCAGAAACAGAAAAAGATACAGAACTATATGATAAAATAGAGACACACTTTGAGAATCAACTTGAGAGAACTAATTTTTGGCTGTCTTTTGCGGAAGCAAAGAATGGAGCGATTATTGCAATTAATGTTGCACTTATAGCGGTATTAATTACAATTTTTGATAAAGCACCTATATTTTGTGTGATTGCAATAAGTTGTTTTTTAGCATCTTGTACACTGGGTTTGATTTCATTTATTCCAAACACAAAAAGTAGACCTGATGTTAATACAATGACAAGTGGTGAAGAATTAAACCTATTATTCTATGGTGATGTTGCATCCATAGAAACAACTGAAAGATATATTGAATTAAGTATAAATAGGTATTTTTTTGGCAAGGGGATGACACTTGTAAATAAGTTAGTATATGATCTTGCAAGTGAGGTACTTATAAATAGCCGGATTACTATAAAAAAATATAATTGTTTTAAAAATGCAGTAAAGGTTGATTTTATGGCACTGGTTTTGACAATTATATTTTTATGTGTAGCGTAGTGTTAGGTGGATTGATTGCAAAATGTTTGCAAAAACTCTTCGAATGACAAAGAATATTTAGAATTTTAAGAATAATTATACAAAATATGTCAATCTATAATTCGGCTAGATACAATATATAGTTTCTGAAATCGAGTTTGAATAATGTAAATGTTTGTCCACAAACCTTATTATTCAGTTTTTTGTAAAAATGAATAGCCAGAATATGACTAAGGTTCAGAATCTACATAGTAGATTCTGAGCCTTATAATTATATTTTGGAGAATTACGGGTAACATGTAAAAGATATAATATAACTGATATTAGAATATCAAAAAACATATAGCATGTAGTCTATGAGATTACCTGCTGTTTTTTGTATATGTAATAATATTGATTGTAAAAAAATAAAAGTAAAACATTAAAAAAAATATTTACACACAAACAGAGCAGTGATATCATATAGACATATAAGGGAGGGAAAGCTGTATGTATACATTGGAGGATTTGTTTGATAGACGAAGTCCGGTAGGAACACGTCTGGAACAGATTTTAATGGAAAAGAAATGTACTAAAGCAGAGTTGTCAAAGAAGACAGGGGTTTCCAGACCGACAATAGATAAGGTTTTAAGTGGAACTATTACCAGCAAAAAAAATTATGAAACACATATGTCAAAAATAATGAATTATCTCCAAATAACACCAGATATTTTATTGGGAAATAATGCATGCAGTTCAAATAGAGTGCGTGAAATTCGAAGTATAATAAGAATATCTACAGAAAAAATGGCGAGTGCGACGGGAATTTCTCAGGAAAGATTACAACAGATAGAGGCCGGGGAGAAGGCAACAATCACAGAACTTAGGGAGATTGCGATGCAGCTTCGTACGAGCACTCATGTTATAACAAATCAATACTTTTTTGAACCACAATTTAGTGAAATGGAATATTATATGGATATGAAGGATGCACTTGATGAAATTAGTGGATTTTGGGGACATGTAGGAATCAAGTTATGTGGAATTGACAAATATATGTGGTATCCAATTAACAGTAATACACGAAAGATGATATATAAGAGCATTGATGAAGAGTTAATGGTGATTCCATGTATGAATAATAAGGTATTATTTTTGAACATGTCAAATATAGAAGATATCACCTTAAGTGACTTTGACGCGGATACACCTAGTGGGAAAAATTGGGATGAGCATGTAAGTTGCGGAGAAATTCCATTGGTAGTATATGAGGCACTTGAAGATTATGAAGAAAATAGTCAGGTGACTTTATATAATGATACTGAAAATTCCACTGAACTGTATAGATATCTTATGGAATACGTTCGGAAAAATGGATGGACAGAAGAAGATATTTTTCAGTTGTTAAATACGTCTGTATTTTATTACCTTGATGGAAGAAAGAAAAGTACAATTATTGATTTTTATCAAGACTCAGATGATATTATCGAAACGATAGAAATGGTTTATGGATATGATTTTACTGATATAGAACAAAATTTTATGTTTTATATTGATGCGCACGACGAAACAGAAAACTTTGTAAATTTAAAGGGCATTTCGATGATGGAATTGCCACTGTTGAAGGTGGAAGAAGAAATTTTCAGGAGGAATGATCAATGAATCCAAAAGATGAAGTAAAATTTGAAGATATAAAAAAGTTAGTAAATGCGTCATTGGAAAAATTCTACAAAAATGACAGGGATTTAATTGAAATGTCCAATGAAGAGGACATGATTTCTGAACAATGTATGGTTTTTCATATAGGAAGTTACATGAAAAATAAAATGAATACACTTACTAAGTTTCAATGGGCTGATTTAGATTGTGAATACAATCGGAATATGAATGATCCTAAAATGATGCGTAGTGACAGAAAGATTATTCCTGATCTGGTAATTCACAGAAGACGAAGCAATAGAAATAATCTCCTTGTGATTGAATTTAAAAAGAAAAATGCTGAAACTTATGATAAAGAGAATGACAGAAATAAATTGATGTATTTAACTGATCAAAAGGAAGATTTTAAATATAATTTTGGACTGTTTGTTGAATTGGGCAGTCATGAAGTGTATATGGAAGTTTATCAGGAAGGAAACCTGCAGACAAAGTTGAACTATAGTATCACATATTAGTACTGTACATGGTGTACATGGGCAGATGGTTGAATGGAGACAATGGAGCAGAAATCAGAGACGGATGAGTTACTGAAATGTAAGTAAAGTAATCTGGCATAGATAAGGTGTTTCGAGCGGATAAAATAAGCTTCAAAAAAGAAATGAGAAAAAAGAAAAGAGGTCATACCGATGTCACAGAAAAACCATAAGATGACAGATGGTAAATTACTGCAGACGGATAAGAAATACGCTCAGTTAAAATTAAAACAAAAAGAAAAGATTGCAGAATGGATGTTTCAGGCAACCAGAGACTATTATACAAAAAATTACACATTTCCAAATGACAGACAGATAGAAAAAGTGGTGAATATAGTTTATGAAAAAATCGAAGAAGCAGAGATCTGGGTTCCTTATGGAGAAGTGCTCAGGCATTATAAATCTAAAAGGTCAGCTATTAACAGGCGTGTAAGAAAAGAACTGAATGAAAAGGAAGAGAACAGAAACGAGAAAGTCTGTTTTATGAATATGTGTATGGTACAGGATGATAAAGGAAATGTATTGGCGTTGGATAAGGTAAATGACAGCTATACCGGTACAACTTTTCCGGGCGGACATGTAGAACAGAATGAAATATTTCAGAAATCCATAATCCGGGAAGTGTGGGAAGAGACGGGACTTACGATTGAGTCGCCGAAGCTTTGTGGTTTGTATCACTGGCATGAGGACGGTGTACATAGCGTGATTATGTTATATAAAGCAGAAAAATTCATCGGAGAACTGAAAAGTTCTGAAGAAGGACAAGTATATTGGATCCCGTTAGAAGAACTGAAAATCAGAGAACTGGCTACAGGGATGAAATATGTGTTACAGATTTTAGGAGCGGATCAGGTGAATGAGTGTTATATGCATTTGGAATCGGAAGGGTATGTAGGAGATCTGTATTAAAAATAAAAATATAATTTTTCATGGGAAAATCAGACCTTGAAATATGAGCAAAACAACTTGTAGATCAAGGCCTTTCGTTGCCATGGCAAAAGTTTCGACTGTTATATATTGTAGAAGGATTTCCAATAGTATCTCTGGAAATTATTTTTCACTATCAGAAGTAACATTTGATAATGCCTTTGCATAAGCCGTGAGCCGCATTAGTTGAGCCGCGTTTAGAGTTTTGCATGTTTCAACGAGAGAAAATAGCGCTGGAGTGTCACTTTGTTCAACGACTAGTCTATTCGGACTTGAATCTGCAGATTTTCCAATAAGATAATCTGTAGATGTTGAAAAAACTTCAGCCATTTTAGAAATAATCTGTATAGAAGGGTTACGTGAACCGGCCTCGTATCGCAGATACGCAGGTTGAGAAATCTGAATTCTTTTGGCAGCCTCTTGTTTGGTTATCCCTAGTTTCAGTCGACATTCTTTTAATCGTTCTTTATCTAAAATATCCATTGCTTTTACTGATACTCCTACTATGATTGAAATTTTGATATTTATATTTTAGCATAATCAGCTTGACAATACCATTGGTATATGAAAAAAATAATATACCAATGGTATATATGCGGATTCATGAGCAAGATAGTCTGGAAGGTATATACGTAACTGATTGGCAAGGGGTGATAATCATGCCAACAATATTAGTTGATTATGAGAATGTAAAAGGTTCTAATGGATTAAAGGGAACGGATGTGTTATGTAGAGATGACACTTTAATAATCTTCTATAGCAAAAACTGCGGAAAAATACGATATGATTATACAGGAGATTAAAGAGAGTGGCTGTGAATTCCGGGTTATAAAATTAAAAGGTACAGGAAAGAATGCACTTGATTTTTATATTGCGGCAGAATGTGGAATCATTAGTGAAAGAGGAGAAAATGAGATTGCAATCATAAGCAATGATAAAGGATTTCAGGCCGTTATTGATTTCTTTGGAGCGGATCAGAATGCGAATCGGATTCAAATTGTCAAAGCAGGAAATATAGAAAATGCACTTACATTATTTCATGCACCGGAGGATGCAGAGAGAAGAAAGAAAATACAGAATCGAAAATTATTATTAGATTTGTCTGCAGAGAGTGCCCGGATTGAAGAAGGTAACAGAATAAAAAAAGAATTGAAAAATATTCTGACTGGAACAGAATATGAATGCAAATCAGCGGAAATTATTGATTTTGTGAGTGCAAAGAGACATCAGGGGAAGAAAGACTTGTATATGGGAGCACTTCATCAATTTGGCAGAAAAGATGGCAGGAAAATATATCAATTATTAAAGCGTAAAATGAGTGAATGACAGGAATCATAAAGTCATGATTTTTGGCTGTTCTCTATAAGGTCAAGAATAGAATTATCCGATAAATTATGATAGGATGAAGTAAAGACAGATTAGAATTCTGAAAGAGGAGAAATATATGACTAAGGAACAAATTATTGGTGCACTGAAAGCGGCGGCAAAACCATATGAAGAGTATTATATTGATGACGAAGTAGTGGATGCTATAAATACATATTCTAATCCTTACGAATTGGTGGCACCGATTTTAGAAATTATTGCGGACAATCCCTCGGTAGATTTTGGAATGCCGGGAGAACTGGTACATTTTGTTGAGCAGTTCTATAAAAATGGGTATGAAGAACTGTTAATTGCTTCAGTAAGTGAAAAACCAACCCCGCACAATATCTGGATGCTTCATCGGTGTTACAATGATATTAATAATCCACAGCGTGATAAGTTTGCAGAAGTTATTAGAGAATTAAAAAATGAGGAATCGATTTCTGTAGAAATCAAAGATGCTATTGATGAATTTGACTGGGAATAAAATCAATGTGATTGTCTGGCATATGGAGATGAACGGCAATGTAGAGAACTATATGAAAGAGCTTTGGGGTATTATGAAAAGATGTAAAATCCTGAGAGCAGTGGGGACGGATGGTGAAAAAAAGAATAACATTTATGCTGGTTGTAACATTGATATCTGGATGCGGGAAAACATTTCTGAGTAGATTATTCAGATCAGATCACGGAGAGTTTACAGAAATCCTTACAGATTTTCTGGATGCGGCAATCAGAATGATAAGAAGAAAATAGAAAAATTATTTGCAAAAAATGTATCAGGAGAAAAATTTGAAAAGCAACCGGACAAATTTCTTGAATTTTACAGCGAGACAATAAAAGACGGAACTCTTGATAAGGATAGTATTTTAATGAGAGTAACAGGAAGTCAGGACAGAAATTTTTATCGTATAATGGATTCAGGTGCAAAAATAACAAAAGGAAATCAGACTTATTATATTTATATGGAGGTTGTCACGGCGGATAAGGAACATCCGGAAAATAAAGGAATTCAGATTATTGATTTGGCCACAAAGAAGGCGTATAATGACAGATATTTTCTCTGGCATTCGAAAAAAGGAATCTTTACACAGGAGAAAGTCTGTGAAGATTATCGGACGATGCTTATATTCGGAAAATGATTAAAACGATAAGGAGGGATTCTCATGAAAGCAACAGGATGCAAAAAAATCTACAATGCAGAAAATATCATTGAGGCAGAGATGCTGGTAGAAATGCTAAAAGAAAATGGAATTGCTGCATTCACACAGGAACCAAGCTCAAGTGTAGCAGCATATGGAGTTGCCGGATTCGGAGTATACGGCGTTGATATCTGGGCAGAGGCGGATGAAGCAGAAAAAGCAGTGCAGATTATAGAGGAGATTGAAAAATCTCTGGATACAGAGAATGCGGAATAAAAGAATAGAGAGAAATACAGAGAGCCTGCCACTGGCAGCTTCTCCCGAAAACATGACGATGAAAATAAGGGCAGTGTTGATTACAATGATAATCAGCACTGCCCTTGGTAGTATCAGTTCACTTAAATTTCCATACGATAGATATGCAATAACTATACAATAATTATACATTATACCGAATCCAGATCGCATCACTGTCAAATCTCTGCACATTTGTAAGCTTCAGATGTACCAGCGGATGATCCATGGCGAAGCCGTCGAAGACAGAAGGCATTTCCCGTCTGGCATCGATTCCAGCACCCATCAGGATGCTGATCTCGTCCAGAAGTCCGGCATCCAGGAAACCGGTATTGATTGCAGGACCGCCGACGATACCCATGCGTTCTACGCCGAATTCAGAAGCGAGGATCTCGCAGGCACGTACGAGATCGATCCGTTCTTTTCCGCAGGCAATCCATGAGATATGCTGTCCGTCCAGATATGCCAGATATTCTTTCGTTACCTGTTCACTTGTGATGATCAGGTAAGGCTTGTCCATATCAGAGGCATCCGGCCAGAGAAGCTTTCCCTTGGTATCAACGATAATTTCATAGCCTTTGGCATCAGCTTTTTTAGAAAATCCTTCCTGGGTATATGTTTCAGAATTTTTTGCTTCGAAGAATCCAGGTTCAGCCATCTCAAGTTCCGCAGTGACACGGCCGCTCACGGTAGTCGGAACATTCAGTTCGTCCAGTGTCTTATAATAGTCCTCGACACCCGGAAGCTGGGATGTCATGGCACAGTCGATTCTGCCATCAACAGAAGTCATCATGTGGCAGATAATATATGGTTTGTTCATCTTAGTAACCTCTCTATGATCAGAAAATATTTTGATTAAATATTTGATTTATAATATGTTTATCTCTTTTTTGAATAATTTACAGTTTTCCGCCGTATACCGGGAATCCGCTGCTTTCTCCATAGCTTTCGATATGTTTGAAATTCTTCAGAACTTCCATATCTTCGGCACTAATCTCAAAGTCTACATCGGCATTTGTCTTCATATGTTCCGGATTACCGGTTTTAGGAAGTGAAATCGCACCGAGCTGCAGTGTATAACGGATGCAAAGCTGTGGAACAGATACTCCGTATTTTTCAGCCATAGAGGCAATCTCCGGCTGGTGTAAAATCTCGCCATGAGCGATTGGGGAGTAAGCTTCTACAGCGATCTCCTTCTTCTGGCAGTACTCAACAAGTTCCAGAGGAGTGTTGCTGATGTGAAGAAGAATCTGATTTACCATAGGTTTGCTTTGGCATCTTCATAAGTTTTATGCTCTGCAGCAACTTTGGATACAACGAATAATTCTTCTCTCGGAATACCACATGTACGGATTCCTTCGCCGACACCACGCTCATTTCCGTAAGCCTGTGCAGTGTCAAAATGTCTGTAGCCGAGATTGGCAGCAGCTTTGACTGCATCAGCGACTTTATCATCATCGATGAACTATGTTCCAAGTCCTAATTGAGGAATTTCCACACCGTTACTTAATGTTAATTTTTTATTGTACATTTCTAAGATCTCCTTTCAGTTTCTGAGTTCATACTAGCACTTGAAGAGGACTCCAAGTCAATAGATTTTCAGAAAAAGCTTTCAAAAAAAGCTTGTAAAAAATTTTTTGAAAAATGCTCCGAAAAAATCCCGGTAAATTTACAGGAAGCTGCGGCTATTCCTTTTCCTTAAAAAGTATAAAATTTTAAGAAAGTATGAAGCATAGTTATATACACTTGAGATACCCTGTGTTATACTGTTCTACGTTTCCAAGAATGTAGTATTGAAAACTACATGTAAAATGTATGAGAAATTTATTTTTACAGAATATATAAGTAGAGAGGTAATGGATATGCAGAAGAAAGTGCAGATTGTCAGTGACGGATCGTTGGATCTTTCGCAGGAGATTACAAAAGAGCATGATATAGAGGTTGTGCCATTCTATGTGTCTTTTGACAGTGAGATATATCAGAAGGAAATGGTGGAATTAGGAGTCAGAGATTTTTATAACGAAATGGTGGAATACCCGGATGTATTTCCGAAGTCTTCCATGCCATCGGTGGATGACTTCTATCAGGTGTTCGAAAAAAGTGCGAAAGAGCAGATCCCGGTTATCTGCATCTGTATTACCCGCAAATTCAGCGGTTCACTGCAGTCGGCAACTGTCGCAAAGGAAATGATCGAAGAAGAGTACCCGGATGCAAAGATTACGCTGATCGACTCAACGGTGAATACAGTACTGCAGGGGCTTTTTGTGTTAGAAGCATGCAGACTGCGTGATATGGGATTGGGATATGAAGAAATTGTGGAGAAAATTCTTCCGATACGCGAGACGGGACGGATCTTCTTTACAATCGGAAGTATTGATTATCTGAGACATGGTGGACGAATCGGTAAACTGGCCGGGATAGCTGCCGGAGCACTGGGGATAAAACCGATGATTACATTAAAAGAGGGGGAAATCTTCAGTTCCGGACTGGCAAGAAACCGTATCAAGTCTATGAAAAAGGTTGTAGATATGACGAAAAATTATCTGGACGAGATCGATGCAAAACCTGGTGAATATAATTTTTGCATCGGATATGGTTATGACTATGACGAGGCAGTCAGATTCCGTGAGATGATAAAGGATCTGATAAAAGAACGGCTTGGAATCGATGAGATCGGAATCTACCAGATTGGAGCAACGATTGGTGTGCATACAGGACCGTATCCGCTTGGTGTCGGAATTATTAAGAAGGCAGAAGTTTAAGCAGCTGAAAAGGTTGAATGGGTAGATGGTGGAGAGAAACCGATGCCCATAATCAGCGAAAATAGAATAGGGATAGATAAAGATACCTGAGAAGAGAAATCTTTTCGGGTATTTTTTGTTACTGATGGTAATTTTATACCCCATCTGATGTTATAAACTATAGACATAAAAGGGAAAACAAATCAAAATCATTATTTTTCAAAGAAATGGAGGAACTGGCAATGAAAGGTTTTAACACAGGTGACGGTTACATGGGAATGGTAGATGGCGAATATATCTTATTTGCCAGCGAGGCGGATTATTATGATTATGTAAATGATTAGAAATCAAGGCAGAATTTTCAGAAAAACAAAGAACTATGGAATCTATTTCCAACGCATGTGCTATACTGAACTTAATTAACCAGAAGGAGAAGTTCTATGCAGGTATCAGATAAATTAATCAAGCCATTGACAGAAGCAAAATATTTAAATGCCGACAACGTAAGCAGATACCGCTGTATTATGCGTATCTTTTTCGAGCATTATGAGAAATTAAAATACTGGCTGTATCAGGAAGAGGTCTATGAAGAAATGATACAGGACCCGCTTTTTGCGGATTACAGACCGGAACAGTGCCAGCAGGATCTCACCATGCTGACAGGAAATCCGCATGCATTTGACAATGGAACTGCAGCAGGAAATTTCCTGTATCAGATGATACAGATGGATCTATTTGCAAAGTCGGGAATCCGGATATATTATGCGGGTGACCTTGACCCGGAAGGAATACTGATCGCACAGAAATTATCACAGTATTATAAGGGAGAATTTCATTACTGGCATATGGAAACGGCGGATTATGAGAAGTGCAGGTCAGAGGAAGTGATATCGCCGAAGCGTATGAAGATACTGGAGCGGATTACGGATGGGAGATTGAAACAGGTGGTGGATAGAATCGAAGAGTATGGGACTGCCGGGTATCAGGAGATGTTGGTGGAGGAGATGTGATTATGCCAAAAGGAACAAATCAAAAGCTAAAATTATACCGTCTCGCACAGATCATGCTGGAAAATACAGATGACGAACACTATATTACCATGCCGGAAATCATGGAAGAACTGGAAAAATACGAAGTGACCGCAGATCGCAAAACAATCTATGCAGATCTGCGTGATCTGTCTGTACTTGGGATCGAGGTAGAGGGCGAACCCATCGGCAACCGCTATCATTACCGCGTAGTCAACCGCCCATTCGAACTGCCGGAATTAAAGCTTCTGGTAGATTCCATCCAGTCTTCCAAATTCATTACAGAGAAGAAGACCAACACACTGATAAAAAAGCTGGAAAAGCTGGTCAGCAAATACGATGCACAGAGGCTGCAGCGACAGGTGTATGTATCCGGAAGAATTAAGACGATGAATGAAAGCATCTATTATACTGTCGATGCAATCCACAATGCGATTTCTGAAAATAAGAAGATCAAGTTCCAGTATTTCCAGTGGAATGTGAAGAAAGAGATGGAACTGCGTCACGGAGGAGCATGGTATCATATTAGCCCGTGGGGATTGTCCTGGGATGATGAGAATTATTATATGATCGGATATGATGCAGAGGCGCAGCTGATCAAGCATTACCGGGTGGACAAGATGCTGCATATCCGGATGTCGGATGAATCCCGTGAGGGAAAAGAACACTTCAAGAAGCTGGATATGGCGGATTATGCCAAGAAGAGTTTCGGAATGTTCAGGGGAAAGGAAACGTCTGTAAAGATGCTGGTAAATAACAGCCTTGCGGGCGTGATCATTGACCGGTTTGGGAAAGATGTGATGATGATTCCGGAAGACGAGGATCATTTCCGGGTGAATGTGGACGTGCATGTGAGCAAACAGTTCCTGGGATGGGTATTCTCGCTTGGGGAAGCAGTTAAGATCATCGGACCGGATGAGGTTGTGGAGCAGATGCGGGGAGAGGCCCGGAGGCTTATGGAGCAGTATGGGGAGTAGGAAATGGATTCTGAATTAGCAAAACAAGAACATGATTGTAAACTTGCGCGAAAAATAAGTTGACAATCAAAGCGAAATACGATAAATTGTTAACCATAAACTGAAAGGAAGGTTAACAATTTAATGAACACAAAAACAAAAAAATTATCCACCGTAAGTATAGTATTATGCGGAATGTTCGCGGCGCTGGTTGCCATAGGAGCATTTATCCAGATCCCGGTTCCATATATGGATTATTTCACACTTCAGTTCTTTTTCGTATTGCTTGCAGGATTGATTCTGGGGGCTGATAAGGGAGCAATATCTGTAGGATGTTATGTATTACTGGGACTCGTCGGAGTACCGATCTTTGCAGCAGGCGGAGGAATCGGATACATATTCCGGCCAAGCTTTGGTTATCTGGTCGGATTCATTGTAAGCGCATATGTAACCGGAAAAGTATGCGAAAAGCTGAAAGCAAGTTACAATAACTATCTGCTTGCATGCCTTGCAGGATTTGTTGTGACATATGCAATCGGAATCGTGTATAAATTCATAATCTTGAACTTTTATGCACATACACCGGCAACGCTGGGCGTGATCTTTTTGTCCTGCTTCCCATTAGATATGCCTGGAGATTTTGTATTATGTCTGCTGGCAGCCGGTGTGGGACTTAGAATGCGGAAAAGCGGATTTTATCTGAGTTAATAAAAAAAGGGGCATGAGATTATGGCAAAAGGAATATTTGTGACGGGCACAGGCACAGATGTAGGAAAGACGTATGTCACAGCATTAATCGTGAAAAAGCTGGCGGATGCAGGAATCCATGCAGGCTATTATAAGGCTGCATTATCAGGTGCAGAGTCCATAGAAGAAAGTGACGCAGGCTATGTAAAGAAGATTGCCGGTATCACACAGGAAGACAGCAGCTTACTGTCATATCTGTATCAAAATGCGGTGTCTCCGCATCTGGCTGCCAGAATAGAAGGGAATCCGGTTGATCCGGAAACGGTAAAAGCAGATTTTGACAGGGTAAAGAAAGAGTTCGATTATGTCACGGTAGAAGGAAGCGGCGGCATTGTATGTCCGATCCGCTGGGATGAAGAACATGAAATCCTGCTGGAAGACATTGTGAAAATGCTGCATCTGAATACTCTGGTGATCGCAGATGCCGGACTTGGCACGATCAATGCGGTTGTCCTGACGGTAGAATACATCCGGAATCATGGAATGGATGTAAAAGGAATCATTCTGAATCATTACTCGGGTGGGGCGATGCAGGAAGATAATGAGAAAATGATCGAGAGATTAACGGGAGTCCCGGTGATTGCCAGGGTAAGGGATGGTGCCAGGGAACTTGAAGTTGATCTGGAAGTGTTGAAAAGGGTGTATGATTGATGATGAGAAGAGGAAATTGACTGCGGTTGATTTCCTTTTTTGATGTATGGAAATAAAAAATAAGGTGAGAATATTATACCCCATCAACTGAATTATACTATACACATCAAAGGGAATAAAACAGAATTCCGGGAGATAAAAGTAATTATAAGACAACAAATCAAATTCAGATGAACACGTTTTCAAAGCGAAAGGAGCACACACAATGGCAAAAATATTTATCACCCTGACAGGAACAAAACACTACTTCGGAAATGATTTTCTGAAGAAAGGTATGAAGATCAGATTAGAAAAAGAACCGGATAATGAATATGACAAGGAAGCAATCAAAGTGACATATGAAGGTCTCGGAAAGATTGGTTATGTGGCAAATAGTTCTTATACAGTCATCGGAGAGTCTATGAGTGCAGGTCGTCTGTATGACAAGATTGGAGACACGGCATATGCGAAGGTGGTATTAGTTACACCGACAGGAACAATCTGCAAGATCTGTAAAAAGAGTCTGAAAAGTGAACAGGAGGAAACAGCCTGGATTATGCTGTAATAGATATGGAAGAAGTCGTAGAAATATGACTTCTTCTTGTGTGTTAATGGTCAGCGAAGTATAATTAATATTAGGAAATTCGAAACCATACAAATATAAATACACCGGAGAAATACCATGTTCAAAATAATTGAAGGAGATTTCAAAAATAATAAATACAGTAATGAAGAATATCTGGATAACTGGCCAATGTTATATATTCTGGAAAATGGAAAGAAAGCCTATATAGGTGAATCCAATCATGTAAAAACCAGAATGACACAGCATACGACAAATGAAGAAAAGCGAATATTTAATAAGGTCCACTTCATATATTCCAGATTGTTTAATCAATCGGTAACCTTTGATTATGAATCCAAGCTGATTCAGTATATTGTCGCAGACGAATTATTCCAGGTTACGAATAAGAATTCCGGAATAGCAGATAAGCAGTATTATGAGAAAGGAAAATATGATAAAAAATTCGAACTGCTTTGGCGTAAGTTGCAAAAAGAAAAACTGGTCAAACATTCGCTGGAAGAAATTGAAAATTCAGATCTATTCAAATATTCTCCATATAAAGAATTGAACGACAGCCAGCGGAAAGCAGTAGAAGATATACTTGCGCAGATTGAGAGTGGAAATGTGAATCGTGTAGTGGTAAATGGAATGCCGGGAAGCGGTAAGACAATTGTGGCGGTATATCTTATGAAATACCTGGCAGACAGCGAAGAGTTTGCCGGGAAAAAGATTGGATTCGTTGTGCCGCAGACTTCGCTCAGAAAGACGATGAAATTCATCTTCCGAAGTATTTATGGATTGACGCCATCACAGGTACTGTCCCCTTCTGATATCACGAAGAAAAAATACGATATCTTACTGGTCGATGAAGCACATAGACTTCATCAATATAAAAATATTTCCTATAGGGGAGCTTTCAAGAAAAGCTGCGAGCGGCTGGGTATGACAACGGATGCAGACGAACTAGACTGGATATTGGAACAATCGAAGTGTGCAGTATTATTCTACGATTACAATCAGGTGGTTGGTCCGTCAGGCATTGATTATGAAAGATTCGAAGAAAAAATGAGAAATCCTTATAAGAAACATACAATATCGTATTTTACTCTTGCAACGCAGATGAGGGTGCAGGGCGGAAATGACTATATTGCATTCATAAAGGATCTATTGGCTGGATCCGCTGACCGGAAGTATCATTCGAAAAAATATGATTTGAAATTATACTCTGATTTTTCAAAATTTGAGAAAGATATGTATGCCAAAGAGGAGGAAGCAGGGCTTTCCCGAATGGTAGCAGGATATGCATGGCCATGGATCAGTAAAAATGACCGGAGCAAAAAGGACATAGAGATACAAGGTGTAAAACGAAAGTGGAATCATTGTACAGAAGGATGGGTTCATACAGGAGAAGCAATCGATGAGGTGGGATGTATTCATTCTATTCAAGGTTATGATCTGAACTATGCATTCGTTATTCTTGGAAATGATATCGGAAATGATAAAGCGACAGGTCAGATCATTATCCGGCCAGAATGTTATTTTGATAAAAATGGTAAAATAACGGCATCATATGAAGAACTGAAAGAATACATCACAAATGTGTATTATGTGCTGATGACCAGAGGAATCAAAGGAACATATTTGTATGTGTGCGATGATGAATTAAGAGAATATTTTGGTAAATATATTGAAGAGGAAAACTAAGATGACAGAAGAAACAATTAAAGAAATACTAAAATTCAGAGATGACAGAGACTGGAAACAATTCCACAATCCGAAAGATCTGGCAATCTCCATTTCGCTGGAGGCAGCAGAGCTACTGGAAGTATTCCAGTGGAGCGGTGCGGATATCTCAAATGAAGGAAAACAGGAAAAGATAAGAGAAGAACTGGCGGATGTTGTGAATTATTGTGTCTTGATGGCAGATACCTGCGGACTGGATCTGGATGAGATCGTGCGGGAGAAGATCAAGGTGAATGCAAAGAAGTATCCGGTGGAGAAGGCTAAGGGGAAGAGTGCGAAGTATGATAAGCTGTGATTGAACCGGAGGTATAGAAAATAGTCATTGACAGACATTTATACATGAATTATTATTTTAATAACGCAATGCGTCTGGAAGGTGATTTAATGAGTCGAGGAAAAGAAGTAAAAGAATTACGGGAAAAAATGGGAATGAACAGGAGAGAGTTTAGTGATTATTATGGTATACCGTATCGCACTGTTCAAGATTGGGAAGCTGAGAAGAGAGAACTTCCGGAGTATCTTTTACGTTTGATGAAATATCGGGCGGAAGTGGAATATATGATGAAAAATAAGTCGTAAGACTTATTTTTTTACTGATAATATAACGCAACGCGTTAACTGCGAGGAGAGATAAAATATATATGAAGAAGGAAAATATTATTGACATAATTACAGATGAGGATGGAAGAAAAATAGTTGTAATTACAGATATACGATTTAAAGGGAAGAGAAATATCGATTGGGAAGATGTTGAAAATTATTTGAAGGAATATGTAGGAAAGTGTTATGAAGTTGTTGAAACAGCGGATCAAGTCTTTATTGGAAATGATTTTCCGGCAGAATTAAAAGGATCTGAAGATACAAAACGATTGTGTGGTGCTAATGCAAAAGCCAAAGCAAATGCGACACAGAAAATTCCTACGTTATTGAAATGTGCAACTAACAAACGATGGCAGGAAAATTTTAAGGGGAAGCATAAAGTTGATGCAAAATATGGCTGGTATCGTTTTACAACTAGGTTTGCATTACCTGTTTATGGTAGTGATTTAAAAGAGGTGGAACGATTTAATATATACAGGATAGAAATGTTAATTCGGCATGCAGCCGATGGAAATCTATATTTATATGATATGGTGAATATAAAAAAAGAAACGAGCACCCCGCTTAGGCAATAACCGTACGGTAACAAACCCATTTCTTATATATAATATTAACCTGCTTGTTAACAAAAGTCAACTATAAAAATCAAAAAGATGAAAGTTGTGAAGCTTAACTCAGTACAGTATAATTAATATATCATTTCAATTCAAAACATAATGTAAGGAGCACCCCTATGTCCACATCCCATAAAGAAAAAATAATCCGCGTCTTTCAACTTTTCCAGACCACCGATGAGAAGACGCCGATGAATGCAGTGCAGATAAGCCAGAAACTGGAAGAAGAATACGGAATGGAAAATGTACACCGTACATCCATTTATGACGATGTGCGTTTGTTACAAAGCTGCGGTTATCCGATTAAGCAGGCAGAAAATTCACATAAAGGATGGTATATGGAGAAACATTTGCTGGAAGACTGGGAAATTAAGCTGATGTTAGATTCGGTGCAACAGGCAAGGTGTGTGTCCGTTCATGAAGCGAATGAGATTCGAAATAAGCTGTTAAATCTGACGAGTCAGAGAGGACAAAGCAGATTTTCGCATATGATTATGCCGCTGCCCGGAAATGTCAGGGGTGTCGGTCAGACCGTTAGATAATGGAAAGTATAAAGCAGTATTTAAAAAGATGGACAGCGTGACATTGGTTGGCTGGTTTGTACAATATGCGAATAGATTTAAAGTCATATCACCGGAGAGTCTGAAAGGTAAAATTATAGAAAATTTAGAACAGGCACAAAGCATATATAGTGAGTAAGAAAAGTCCTACATATAATATGTGGGATTTTTTTGAAGTAAGATACATAAGTGTTGCGATATTACGACAGTAGATTTGCTAAAATGATAATAACTATGAATGATACGACGAGAAATAGATTTTATAAATGTAAATGCATGTGGAGTTTTTGAAGATGGGAGTAGATGAATGGAAGAAATAGTGACAATTTTATCAACAGGAGAATGGGCAATTGCCATATGGGGTACAGGATTCTTTGTATGGATGTTGACTCAAAGTGAAATCCGTAAAAGTTTATGGAACGTTATTAAAATCCTCTTAGGCAAAAAATTAAGACACTTTTTTCTGATAATTGCTTTATATGTGGCGGGAATAACCATGATATTTTATCAGTTACCATTCTGGAATAATATATATTTAAAAGATATTATATTATGGTTGATTATTCCGGTAATAACAATATTAATACTTATGAATGTGGTAGCAGAATCTGAAGAAAAATACAGGAGAGTTCATAAGCTAATAGATATTGTGCTGGCATGTATTGGTTATGAGTTGTTCTATGCTACATTTGAAGATCTGTTTCTGAATCATTCGATCATTATAGATGATGAAGAATTAAAACGATATTCCAAGGCATGGAAGAAGCCGGCGGTGTCGAGGAATCTGGCGAAATATGACACAGCAGAAGATAATGAGGACAGGAATACTGAAAATGTCCGAATGTTGTACCGCCCGCGGGGAGCACAGATAGAGGCGTTGTATGCGTTACAGGAAAGCCGCATGGAAGGGGCGGCGAAAGGACTTGTATATGCGGCCACCGGAATCGGAAAGACATACCTTGCTGCATTTGATTCGGCAAAATATGAACGGGTGTTATTCGTTGCACACAGGGAAGAAATCCTTAAGCAGGCGGCGGTTTCTTTCAAAAATGTGCGGAACTCGGAGGATTATGGATTCTTTGACGGAAAAGAAAAGGATACGGATAAATCCGTCATTTTCGCATCGATAGCGACACTCGGAAGAACGGAATATTTGAATGAGACATATTTTCCGGCAGATTATTTTGACTATGTGATCATTGATGAATTCCATCATGCGGTTACAGATCAATACCGGAGAATCGTAGAATATTTTCAGCCGCAATTCTTACTGGGATTAACAGCAACACCGGAAAGAATGGACGGGAAAAATATCTACGAAATCTGTGATTATAACGTGCCATATCAGATTTCATTAAAAGAAGCGATCAACAAAGGAATGCTTGTACCATTTCACTATTACGGCGTGTATGATGAGACGGATTATTCCGGACTGCGGATCGTGAAGGGACGCTATGATGAGCGGGAGCTGAATCAGGCTTATATCGGAAATGAAAGAAGATATGATCTGATTTACAAATATTATCGAAAATATCGTTCTTTGCGTGCAATCGGATTCTGCTGTTCCAGACAGCATGCAGAAGACATGGCGAAAGAATTCTGCCAGAGAGGAATTGCATCTGCAGCCGTATACAGTGGTGAAAATGGAGCATATGCCGAGGAGCGTAACGAAGCTATCCGCAAATTGAAGAACGGAGAGATACGGGTGATCTTCTCTGTGGATATGTTCAATGAAGGCGTGGATATTACTTCCCTGGATATGGTAATGTTCCTGCGTCCGACGGAATCCCCGGTCGTATTCCTGCAGCAGTTGGGACGAGGACTTCGTCTATATAAAGGAAAAGAATATCTGAACGTATTGGATTTCATCGGAAATTATGAGAAAGCGGGGAAAGCACCGTTATTATTAAGTGGAGAGCAGACATTTAACAAGAAAGAATCCTGTGAGTATCAGGACCTGGAATATCCCGATGACTGCATCGTTGATTTTGACATGCGTCTGATCGATCTGTTTAAGGAAATGGATAAGAAGGAATTAACACTGAAAATGCAGATCCGGCAGGAATATTATCGTGTAAAAGAACTGCTGGACGGAAAGCGGCCGAGCAGAATGGACTTATTCACTTATATGGATGATGAGATTTACCGGTGCTGCGTCAGTGGTGGTCATGCAAAAGAAAATCCATTCCAGCATTATCTTGATTTTCTGTACGAACTTGGTGAATTGTCAGAGGATGAGCAGGAGTTATATACGGGAATCGGTCGAGAATTCATTCAGACGATCGAAACTACGGAGATGCAGAAAGTGTATAAGATGCCGATCCTTTACAGCTTTTATAATCATGGAAATATCCGGCTTGCGGTTACGGATGAAGAGGTATTGGAGAGTTGGAAGGAATTCTTTGATACCGGGACGAACTGGAAGGATTTCCCGAATGTGAATACTTATGAGGATTATAAGAAAGTGACGGATAAGCAGCATCTGAGTAAGGCGAAGCGAATGCCGATTCGGTTCTTGAAGGCGTCAGGGAAAGGATTCTTTGTGGAGAAGGATGGATATGCGTTGGCGTTGAGGAATGAGATTGGAGACGTTGTTGGGAATATGGCGTTTGGCGAGCAGATGGGGGATGTGCTTGGGTATCGGAGTTTGGAGTATTATCGGCGGAGGTATGAAGGAAAAGATGTATAGAGTTTAAAGGAATGTCTGGTAAAATTATCCAAATTTTACCGGGCATATTTTATATATGGTATACTAAATATAAAATATGTGGAAATGGAAAGTAACAAAGGAGAAAATAATGTGGTCATTTAGAAAAATAACATCAATAGAAGAACCGGTTTTTAATAATACATTAGAGAAATTTTATAATCTTGGAATAGAAGGATTAGTTCGCGAAAATATACAAAATTCATTGGATGGAAAATTACCAGATAGTGAACTACCAGTTAAGGTTATAATTAACACGGGAACAATTACTGATTCTGATATTCCTGGAATTGAAGAAGTGAAAAATCATATTATTTCATTAAAAGGGCAGAATGCGTATACAGTTGAAACGATTAATCATATGAAAAAAGAAATGCAGAAAAGGGAGGTCCCATATATTTCTTTCGAAGATTGCAATACAAAAGGGTTGGTTGGAGCAGAGCACGGTGAAAAATTTCAAGAAGGAGATACATGGGGAGTCTATGCGTATAAAAAAGGTGTACATTTTACGGAAGAAGATAGTGAACTTGAAAGTTTACGTGGTGGATCCCATGGGGTAGGAAAGATTGCGTGTAATGCTGCATCTGATATACATATGATGTTTTTCGCTAACTGTGACAGTAAAGGTAAGCAGCATATTGGCGGAACTATACAGCTGATAGAACATACATTAAATAATACGAATTATAGATCTTCCGGATATTTTACAAAAGAAAAAGGGGATGTTTATTATCCATATGAAAATAATTTTGGAACAATTTTTGAAAAAAATACGAGGGGATTAAAAATTATTATTCCTTATCTAAGAAAGCAATATCTTGGTGAAGAAAATGTGGTGCGTGCAGTATGTGACAATTTTTTCGTTGCAATTTTAGAGAAGCAGCTGATTGTTGATGTGAATGGGAAAAGTATAAATGAAGAAACAATACTGGATATTATAAGTGATGTAGTATATTATCCAGAACAAAATTTAACAGAAATAAAACAGAACTTTACTCCCCTTTACATAGATAGCTATATAAATAAAGAGCCGTTTACTGTGGAAATTTCAGATATAAGAAAAAAATATAATTTTAAATTATTTTTGAGGTATTCAGAGAATATAAAAAAAGCACGTGTAGCAATTGTTCGTGGAATTGGAATGAAAATAGAAGATAAGAAAGTTAAGAGATTTGTAAATTCACCATTTAATGGTGTGTTAATTCCAATGAGCTCAGAAGAAGATTATTTTTTAAAATCGTTAGAAAATGAATCACATACAAATTTGACATGTGATCATATTAAAGATCCGCAAATTCAGAAAAATGCGAAAAGATTTTTAAATAATATAGATAAAGAATTAGGGGTGATTTTTAATGAAATATTAAAATCAAAAAATCCTGTAGATGGAAAAATTGATACATCAGAAGTTATATATTCAACGGAGAGGAGTTTTAGAAAAGAACTTTCTAAGGAGACATCAACAGTGCAGTTGACTAAAGGAAACAAAGATAGCGAAAAGAATCTCGTAAAGCTGAAAACAAATAGTAAAAAAAATCAAAAGAAAAAAGAAGAAAAAGAGAAAAAAAGAAAGTTAAGAGAAATTATCAGAAGAGTACGAAAAAAGGATGGAGAGGATAGTGAAAAGAAGAGGGTAAGATATCCAATGCATCCGGAAGATGTTAAACGTGTTGTTTTAAATGGGGAAGAACGTTTGCTGTTTAACTTTAATAATATAGTGCAGTATGAGAATGAGACTATCTGTGATATTTCTATGGGACTAATAGATGGAACTGGGAAGGCATATGAAACAGAGTTTGAAGTATCAAAAAATTATTTGGAGATATGGGACAAAGGGAAAAATAAAAAATGCCAAGTCGACAAGAATATTATAAAAGATGTTTCTATTGTTAATGGAAAAGTAGATTTAAAGATGAGAACTACAGATAAATTTAATGATTCTCTTAAGTTTATCTATTATGTGGAGGTATAACAGATGATTTATACAAAAAAAGCGAATTTCCCATATCCAATATTAATGAACTTTACAGATGATTACAAAGATCCAGAATTTGAACTGGATATAAATATCCAGGATAATACGGATGAATATACAATAAAAATAAATTGGAAAATAAGTTCTGTGTTTATTAAAAATTTGGTAGAGTCGGATAAAGCAGATTTGGTATTTATTATTAAATCAAGAGATAATCAGTTTTATAGATTGAAAAATCTTAAGCATCTTCAAATTAATATTCCTAAAAGAAAATTGTCGATAAATACACGTACTGTCATGCAACTTATGGTACAGGCAAGGGAAGATCTTTCTTTTGAAAACAATATGGATTTGAATGAGTTTTATGAAGATTTAAAGTCTGAAATACATATAAAAAAAGGAAAAGTATTAGGATTTTCGAATACAGTAATATTTGATGGAAGTCAGAAAAAGCCATTTGAATTATTTGAAAAAAAGATAGATAAAGATATTGAAAGTGATATTGAAATTCGTTTGAGTGAGGAAACGATTATTATTGTCTATAAAAAGGAAGAACTTCAGTTTACGGATATACAAAATAGCAAAGAATTAAATTATCCATACATTTATATGGGACTTCAGAAAGCCCTAATTAGTTTTATAAATCATGCGGGAAATGAAAATGCGGACGAAGGAGTACAGATTGATGAAATGGAACCACCAGAAAATGGACTTGAGAACAAATTGTATAGATTGATGACATCTAAGAATATTACGGAGCTTTCAATGGAAAATTTGGATGAGGTTATATATAAAATATCAGATAATTTATTAATGAAATACTGTGATGTGGTAAGGAGACTTTGTGATGCAGGTTAATTTGTTAGATGAAAATTATAAGGATGATAAAGAATTTTATCAAGCTTTTTTGGAAGATTCTATTTGGCAAAGCAGTTATGTATCTGAAGAATTTGTAAACCTTCCAGATGAAATTCCTGAGTTTGGAATATATTTTGCTAATAGAGATGTGAAAATAAGAGAAGCAGAGTTTATAGAAACAATTAAAATATGTGCGAAATATGTGATTAAAATAGATCGAGATATTGTTATGGATGAACGATTTTGGCATTCGTATCTTTGTTTATATAAAAGGAAATATTTACTAGACAAATATCCGCAACTAAAAGATGGATATGATCAATTTAAAAGAATTGTTATAAAAAAATTTGATTGGGAAAATTACATATACAAGGCGATTTTGATTGCTCAGTACATTGAAGAAAATACAAAGCCTGAGCAGTATGAAAAATATTATCAACTGATTTTGCAAAATATGGACATGTTTAATTATATTATTAAATATGAAATTTTTCGTAACGGAAGCTTTTTAATTAAGATTATGGATATTATTGATGAAACTGGGCTTAGTAAAGTTTTGAAATCTAAAATAAAAAACCGATCAGATTTGGGACGAGATGAAAGATTTGGAAGAAGAGTTATTTTTGAATTAAATAAAGCATATCCCGTGGTTATGAGCCCAATGTTGGATAAAGAGGATTTGAAGGAATATTTCTTGAAATATCTAGGGTATTATTATGATGAAAATACTGCAGAATTAGATGATAACGTGGATGATTTTTAAAATAATAGTATTGATAAAAAGTTAAAAACGAAAAGTTTTACAAAATTCTATAAAATTCATCAAAAAGCGACAGTTTTTACAAAGTTATGTGTGTATATAATAGGGAGATTATCGCAAGCCGATAAAACACAAGAAAAGGAGTGCAAAAATGGAGAATGTCAGATGTTATGCAAAAGAATTCTATTCAAAAGAAGTGATTCTGAAAGCTGCATATGCATTTACAGATCGATTATATATTCATCTGGATGCAGATGAAACGCATTATAAAGTCCAGTTGATTTCAAAATCAGAGGAAGATAAAAATGAAGAGGAATTATATGCAGAATTTGAGAATGAATTGATTGCACAGGAGACCAGAAGAATGATAGCGGAGCAGACAAAAAGTGTCCGAGAGATGATAGTAGCAAGGGCGTTGTCATCAACGATTGTTAATAAAGTAGAAGAAGATGATATCGATCTGCCCAAAAATGAAGATACATATGCTGCAGAAGAAATTTTACAGGATTGGTTTGACGTATATGAGAAATAAAGAAGAAAAGGGTAGTCTAAAACTAAAAAAAGAATTATTTGCAATAAAAGCTATCCAGAGAGCAACATTTGATTATAGAGAGTTAGCCGATATTCAGGTGTATGAAGTGGAAGATTATGTAATTTGTGAATTCAAAAATTGCGTATATGATTATGAGACTACAAAGAAAGAATTTGAAAATTATGTGATTGGTTTATGTAATCAGAAAGGATACGGAAATGATCGTCTGTGAGATTGGTTTAATCCTGGTTCTGATATGTTTAGGTGTTTATACTTCGGTAACTGATATTAGATATGGAATTATTCAAAATAAAGTGTTGGTTGTAACATTGAGTATAGGAATGCTCCTGGACTGCATTTATTATGGAATATTTGCAAGAGAGTTTGCTGTAACTTTTTTGATTAATTTGCTAGTTATAAGTGCATTGGCAGTTGCATTATATGCATTTCATTTTTGGGCAGCAGGCGATAGTAAATTACTATTTGGAATATGTTTGTTATTTCCGGCGAGATTTTATGATGCAGGAGATAAGACTCGTATATCCGCATTACTAATGATTCTTCTGATTTTTTTACTGGCGTATTTGTATGTGATCTTGGATTCTGTTTACCAGGCTTTGAAAAATACCCGTTTTTTTGGAAGTGGTAAGATTTCAAAAAATGAAGTGATAACTTTTTTGAAGCAGTATGTAATGTGCTTCATATATTTGAATGCCTTAAGCCGGATTTGTAGTCACTTCTTAGGACCGATATATTATGAAAATATGTTGGCATTTATGTTTGTTAATATTTTTCTGGCCTTTGTTATTCAAAGAAAAATATTATTTAGAAAGTGGTATGTACTGTTAATAGCAGTTATGGTGAATATAGTTTTGTATCAAAAAGGTGGCACTATAAAGGATAATATCAGAATATATGCAATACTTTTGGTTGTTTTATTGCTTCGTTATCTGGTTAGTGGATACAACTATGCTGAAATTGAAACGAATCAGGTGAAAGCAGGGATGATTCTTTCGGTAGCAACTGTATTAGAATTTCAAAAATCCAGAGTGAAAGGATTACCGGTTGCAACAAATGAAGATATGAGTACTAGATTATCGGAGGAAGAAGCAGATGCCATTAGACGGTGGGAACAGAGCAAATATGGAAAAGAAAAAATTGTAATTGTAAGGAAGATCCCGTTTGCCATTTTTATTACAAGTGGATCTGTTATATTTTTACTAATTCGTCTCTTTATGTGATAAGCAGACGGAAGATAAATGATTGGGAATGGAAGTGAAGGGATGGAAGAGGAACGAGAAATCGATATATTTGTGACGAACAAATGTAATTCGAATTGTATTATGTGTCCTATGTCAGAAGGTTCTCGAAGAAAGAACAATCCAGAACATATAGAAGAATTGAAAGCATATATACGGGAACTTCCGAAAGACGTGGAGTACATTAATGTAACAGGAGGAGAACCAACGCTGGCTGGAAAGGATTTCTTAGAAATAATGCATATGTTAAAAGAAAAATTTCAACATTCAGGATTTCAACTTTTAACAAATGGAAGATCAGCAGCAGATAATAATTTCTTGAATGCAATGTTGAAGGAAATGCCGGATGGAATAAGATATGCAATTCCGTTACATTGTTCCAGAGAAGAAGTTCATGATTCTATTACTCAGGTAAAAGGAAGTTTTAGACAGACCGTATGTGGTATTTCGAATCTTTTGAAGCATGATGCAAAAGTGGAGATACGTATAGTTGTATCAAGCAGAAATATAGATTATTTGAAAGACACTGCAAAGTTTATTGTAGAATATTTTCCGGGAGTATTTTGTGTGAATTTTGTTGCAATGGAAATGATGGGAAATGCAGCGAAGAATCGGGAAATACTATGGGTAGATTATGCGGAAGTTTTCAAAAAAGCAAAGACAGCGATAGAAATACTTGTAACAAGCGGAATAGATGTACAGCTTTATAATTTTCCTCTCTGTGCAGTGGAGCATGATTACTGGAGGCTGGCTGCTAAAAGTATTACAGAATATAAGATTCGCTATATGGAAGCGTGTGATGAATGCTCTGTAAAACCAATTTGTGGAGGATTTTTTGTGTCTACGCAAAAGGTTATGCATCCAGAAGTACATCCGGTAAAAGAGGTAAAATGATGAAGATAAATTATTTTAATTTCAAACCATGGAAAAATAAATGGTTGATAACAAATGAACAGGGAAGGTATGCAATTGTTCCGAATGAAGAATTCCAGAATTTGATACACGGGAGATATGAACAAATATCAGAAGAGTTTTTTAGAGGAGTTAAAACGGAAGTACTTTATTTTTGATGAAAATGAAGATGTGTTTGTGGAGCGGGTGAAAGAGCCATACAGAGAAATGAAAAGATATATATTCTCAGCAACTTGTCTACATATATTTGTTTTAACTAATCAATGCAATATGTGTTGTGTATACTGTCAGGCACAAGATTCAGCACATACTAAGAAAGGAAAGATGACAAAAGAAATTGCACAAAAGGCTGTAGATATTGCACTTCAGTCACCGGAAAGACGACTTGATTTTGAATTCCAGGGTGGAGAGCCTCTTGTTAATTTTGATATTATTCGATTTATTGTAGAATATGCGGATAAATATTGTAATGATAAAGAAATACATTATTCGGTAGTGACGAATACATTGCTGTTAAATGATGAAATGATTGCTTACTTTAAAGAACATGAAATTTCAGTGTCTACATCATTGGATGGAAATGCAAGCGTACATAATGACAACAGGCCCCAAATAAACGGAGAAGAGACATTTGATATTGTGAAAAAGAACGTCAAAAGACTACAGGATGCACAGGTATCTGTTGGAGCTATACAGACAACAACCAAGAAAAGTCTTAGATATGGAAAAGATATTGTGGATACTTATTGTAATATGGGACTGCATAGTTTATTTTTAAGACCATTAACACCTCTAGGCTATGCAAGAGAACAATGGGGCGAGATTGGATACACACCAGAAGAGTTTATCGAGTTTTATAAACGGACATTAGGATATATAATCGATAAAAATAAGAATGGATATTATATTCAAGAAGGACATGCTTGCATATTTCTGGCTAAAATTCTGCGAGGATATGCACAGAATTATATGGAACTTCGTTCACCGTGTGGAGCGGCTGTTGGTCAGATGGCATATTATTATGATGGAAATATTTATACCTGTGATGAGGGGCGTATGATAGCGGAAATGGGAGATTCAACATTTTGTCTTGGAAATGTCCAGGAAGATGATTATGATAGTCTGATTGATGGGAGAACTTGCAGGGTGACTTGTCAGGCATCAGTATTGGAAGGTTTACCAAGTTGTTGTGATTGTGTGTATCATCCGTATTGCGGTGTTTGTCCGGTGATTAATCTTGCGATGGAGAACAATATTTATGAACGACATGCGAATAATTATCGATGTAAAATATATAAAGGAATTTTAGATACATTGTTCGAATTTCTGGAAAAAGACAAAGATGTGATCGGAATATTCAGATCATGGATTGAATGAGGTGAAGGATATGGAAAAGTACAGTAAAAGATTGAGAAATACGGGAATTGCAATTACGATTGTATTACTGCTTTTTGTTCTAATTGGTATGACGGGAGAAAGCAGTATTAATGAATTAGATGTAAATTCCCAAATCGGTTCTTGTGAAACAAATAAAGGAATATTTCTTGGCGATATAAGTAAAGGAGTGCCAAATGGAACGGACACATTTTATAATCTAGATGGCAGCGAATATGAGGGTGCTATAGTAAATGGATTAAAAGAAGGTAAAGGAACTTTTGCCTGGGAAAATGGTGATAAGTATACAGGAGATTTTTCAGCAGATACACTAAATGGAAAAGGAACTTATACATACAAAGATGGTGCTTCCTATAAGGGAGAATTTGTTGAGGGAAAACGAAGTGGAACAGGCACATTTACTTATACTGATGGTGCCAGCTACGAAGGAGAATGGAAGGAAGATGTAATAGAAGGTACGGGAATTTATACATTTTCTGATGGTCTTAAGTTAGAAGGGACATTCACAAATAATACGTTTCTAAAAGGTACCTGTACAAGAAAGAATAAAAAAATAGTTGTTACATATCCGGTAGAAAATGGCGCTTTAACAGGAAAAGCAAAGGCTGTTTTAAAAAGCGGAGAAACTTATGATGGCGATGTAAGTAATGATGCATTTAATGGTAGTGTATCAATTCAGTATAAAAATAAAGATGCATATACAGGCGGAATTACATCTAATCAAAAAAATGGTGACGGAACTTATACGTGGGCGAATGGTGCTCATTATACCGGAAAATGGAGTGAAGATAAAATGAATGGAGCCGGAGCATATTATTATTCTGGCGAACAGTATCCATATTTGGAAGGAAATTTTGTAAACAATAATCCTGAAGGAAATTGTATTTATCATAAGGATGCAGGAACACAGTACACAACTACCTGGGCAAATGGTGTATGTACAGCAATTAATTAGAAAAATTAGGAGAAAAGAAAAATGGATGATAAAAAATTTCCAAAGATAAAAAAATCAATAGAAGATTTTATATATGAAGAAGAGGGAAATATCCCAAGAAATAAGGTCGTAGCACTTGGTACAATGATATTAGTAATGAGCTTGTTAATGTATGATGAAGTCTTTGCGGGACATCGGTCTCATAGCTCGCATCGATCACATTCTTCACATAGCTCTGGATCTGGTGGGGGACATAGCAGTCATGAAAGCCATGTATCACATTCTTCGCATGTATCAGGATCTGGAAGTACAGGAAGTTCAGGTGGAGGTACAAGCAGTACGACACCGGCACATGGAAGTCATAGTAATCACAGTAACCATGCTTCTCATTCAAATGTCAGTCATTATAATGTTGCCAAATCTGCTGCAGGAACACATGCAAATACTACTGTTACAACACAGGTTCCGGATATTTCCGTAGAAGATGTATCTGGAATTCAGGTACCAAATAGTAACGCATTGAATTCTCTTGGAAAAGCTGTAGATGTAGCAATTAGTGTACCAGAAAAAACATTGGAATTAGGAAAGTAGAGGAAAATAGAAGAAATGTTTGGTCAGAAAAAGGAAGAAAGCGAAGAAAAAATCTGGAGAAGAACAGAACGTCGAATATTTTTCAAAAAATTAGTTATTACAATTATACTTACATTCTTTATGTTAGTAATGCTTGCAGGACAATCATTACAGGCAATGGTAAAGTTTCCGCTATTTGCTATATATGCTGTGTGTGCCATTTTATATTGGATAAAGGGCTAGGGAGGTAAGAATAATGGACGTTAAGGCAAGAAAAAGCAGATTTCGTAAATATACATTGATGTTTTTTATAGTATCTATTCTCTTAATGGTTGTAAGTGGAGTTTTAGGTGGAAAAAATGCAAACGATATATATGGAGAAAATGCTGAGAGTACATATAGTGATGATGAGTTTTATATTGATACAAAAGATGGAAATAAATTAAAACAAGCTAAGAAATCCGATAAAGAAGAGAAATGTTATTCTACAGAGTCTGTAAAACAGTTTGCGGTTGTTGGAAAATATTTGATTTATTGTACTGAGAAGGGAAAAGATTCGAAACTTATACGTTACGATTTGGAAAGTCAAAAAAGCAAGAAATTGGCAGAAAATATACAAAAGTTTTATGCTGAACAAGAGATATATGCACAAAATGGAACGCAGATTGTAGCTATTAGTTATGATGGGAAAAATATCGTTTCTAAGGTTAAAGATGCAGTTATGATTAAGTATAAGGCAAAGAAAATATATTTCCTGAAAACGAAAGAAGAGGATGGATTACTTAAATTTGAAAAAAAGGGGAAAGGTTATCAGGTGTATGAATATGATACTGAAACTGGGAAAGAGAACGAGAAGAATGTAGTGAAGAAGATTGAAGTGAAGAAGTAGACATGATTTTGAACGGATTAAAAAAAATAGTGGTATACTAAGTATAGTTATAGCTGACTATATGGGAAAATGAACAAGAAGTAGTAATACAAATACAATATAAAAATCCAATATTATTAAAAGTTATAAAATGTAATAGATGAAATAAAATTGATATAGAGTGAAAATTCAAGTATGTATGATACTTATAGAATGTTGAATGACTTGCTAATATATTGTAAAAATTTATTTTATGCAAAAGTGATATAGGATTAAAGGAGCGTTATATGGGAATTGAAAATTTAATAGAAAATGTGGATAATCAAATTATAAAAATAAGAACAAAAAGTTTAGATGTCTCATTTAATGAATTATATGATATGTATCAGAATGGTGAATTAACTATTGCACCAGATTATCAAAGACTTTTTAGATGGGAAGAAGAAAAACAATCACGCTTTATAGAATCTTTAATATTGGAGATGCCTGTTCCACCGATTTTTGTTATTGAAACGGAGGATGGAGTTTATGAATTGATAGATGGATTACAACGAATATCAAGTTATTTACATTTTAGAGGAGAACGTTTGGGAGAAACGACAGAGGATTTTTTAGTTTTGCATGGTTGTGACATTGTAGATGATTTAAATGATATGACGTTTGATAAACTACCGAAGGCATTACAAATAAAAATAAAAAGAAGCTTTGTTCGTATGGAAGTTATAAAAAAGGAAAGTGAAACTTCATTAAAATATCACATGTTTAAGCGGCTAAATACAGGCGGGGAGCTATTATCTGCACAGGAAATTAGAAATTGTACGATTAGATTATTAGGGGCAAAAGGAATCGATTTTTTGGAAGAATGCTGTCAAAATTCTGATTTTAAATCTGTTATTAACAAAGTGTCGCCAGAGAAGAAAAAAATAAAATACGATCAAGAACTAGTTCTACGCTTTTTTGCAATCAAAAATGATATTGATAATTATAAATATCCAGTAACAGAATATTTGACAAGATATCTTGAAAAGATGACGGCGAAAGATATCTTTGATTATAAAAAAGAGAAAGAAATATTCGACGCTACATTTAAATTTATAAATAAAAATTGGAAAGAAGATGCGTTTGCAGGAAAAACTGTAAGTGGATCAGCAAAGAATGAATTTGTTTTATATTATTACGATGGGATTACAGTATCTATTGCTAACTTAATTGAACAATTGAAAAAATGTGAAAATGTACAATTAGTTATTGAAAAAATTAATGAAATTAAATTCGGTAAAGAACTTCAATCGTATAAGACAGGAAGTATTAATGGAGTAAGGACGAGAATAAGGTTATTTGAGGAAGGAGTGTCAAAAATTCTTGACATGTGATACATTAAGAGCGCAACTTGAAATGGAATTAGGGTGGCGTCAAGAAGAATTGGCTTTTTTTAAGAATCAGCTAAACGAAATACCAGAAGAGTATAAAGATAAATATAGGAAGAGTTTAATATTAATATTGTATTCTCATTTAGAAGGATATATTAAGATATCTTTACAATACTATATACAATATATTAATTCTCAAGAATTGAACCGTAAGGATGTTACAATAGGATTAATGGTAGCAAGTATGGATAAAGAATTTCTTGCATACGAAAATTTAGATAGAAAATGTGAAATTTTCCGTAAAGAGTTACCAGAGGATAGAAAATTGCATAGAATTTTTCGACGAGTTGATTTTATGGAAGAATTGAATGATTTTTATGACAAAAAGTTATATATTGATGATCAAATAATAGACACAGAATCAAATTTGTGGTTTTTTGTGTTACAAAAAAATTTGTATAAAATTGGACTTCCAGTGGATATGTTTAACGATTATCAAAATGATATAAATGCTTTGGTAAACCGTAGGAATGCAATTGCACATGGAAATTTTAAATCGGGTGTGATAGAACAAGAATTTACAAATTGGGAAAGTAAAGCGGAAGATGTTATGTCAGGCATAATGAGAATAATTTATGATTATGCTAAAAATAGAAAATATCTTAACATAATTGAATGAGTGTGATTATGACTTTATAGTGAAGACATAAAAAAATAGTAATTTCGTAACAAGGATACGGCAGTTTGATGATACATAGTGTAGTATATCGGATTCATTATAATTTGCTTGAAAAGTGTTTAAAATTAAGAGACTCTTATAAAGAATAGTGTGGATTATAACAAACTTGCGATATTTTAGAGAAATTTGGAGGTGCCAAAATGAAAATTTTAAATTTGCAAAATGATAATAGGAAATTTGTTAAATCGATAAACAATTTCCACGTACTTGAATATATACAGGATGCCAGTGTATCACCAATGAATGCGCAGACTGAATATTTTATGAGTAAAATGAATGTTCGAAGAAGACAGGTTGTAATTGACATTGATAAAGAGCATTCGGCAATTATACAGGCAGGCGCGATGCAATGGATGAGCGGAAGTGTACAAGCCACATCTGGTGTAAAAGGTGTGGGGGATTTTCTGGGAAAAGCCTTAAAAGGAGTTGTCACAAAGGAAACCGCTGTAAAACCAGAATATGTTGGAGAAGGATGTCTGGTTTTAGAACCGACGTATAAATACATACTTTTGGTTGATGTAGCAAAATGGGGAGAAGAAGGAATGACAATTGAAGATGGTATGTTCCTTGCAAGTGATGGAAATGTAAAAAACAAAATTGTAACTAGAAAGAATGTTTCATCAGCAGTGTTGGGCGGAGAAGGATTTTTTAATCTTAGTTTGTATGGAAATGGAGTTGTTGCATTGGAGTCTAATGTTCCAGAAGATGAATTAATAGAGGTTGTATTGGAAAATGATGAATTGAAGATTGATGGAAATTTGGCAGTATGCTGGTCTTCTAATCTTGATTTTACAGTAGAAAGAACTACAAAGACTCTGGTAGGATCTGCTGTCAGTGGGGAAGGATTGGTAAATGTTTATCGTGGAACTGGTCGTGTTTTGATGTGTCCAGTAGCACCAACGTCTTCACTTTATGAAGCAATGAATACTTTTGATGCTAAGGCAGCAGCAAAAAATAGTAATACATTTGGAAAATAAGCGAACCTTTGAAGAGAAGGAGTAACATTTGAAATGACCACCACCAACATCACCACCTTACGAACTGCCCTAGAAACCGCTTACATCAACGGTGCCACAGCCTCAAGCCTGGCCTACCGCCCGCAGTTCGTATCCAACAATCACAAAGAAGGAAAGAAAGTTCTCTCATCCGTCGAGGATGAGCTCTTGGCGTGTGATCAGTTCCAGATTAGTGTGGCGTTCATCACAATGAGCGGAATTACGCCACTTTTGCAGACGTTAAAAGAACTGGAAAAGAAGAATATTCCGGGAGAGATTTTAACAACGAACTATCTGAATTTCAGTGAGCCAAGAGCACTGAAAAAATTGAATGAGTTACAGAATATCACTTTGAAAATGTACGATGTAGAAGCAGCAAAAGAAGGCTTCCACACCAAGGGATACATTTTCAAAAAAGAAGAGATCTACCGGATTATCATCGGAAGTTCCAATATCACAAGTGCAGCGCTGACTTACAACCGGGAATGGAATACGAAGATCGTGTCAACGGAAGATGGTGAGATGGCACGGGAAATTGTACAGGAATTTGATTCGCTGTGGAATTCGAAGTATGCACTGGATTTTGACACATTTTATGAATCATACCGGGAAAAGTATAAGATCATCAAGCATCAGCGAGATGTTGCGAAGTTGGATGATATCACATCGATTGAAAAATATAAGTTAGAGCCTAATAGTATGCAGGTTGGCTTTATTAAGAATCTGCGGAAGATACAGGAAGCGGGTGAGAGAAAAGCACTTCTGATATCGGCAACAGGTACCGGTAAGACGTATGCCTCCGCATTCGCCATGCGAGAACTGGGATTCCAGAGAGTGTTATTTCTGGTACACAGGAATCAGATCGCGAAGCAGGCGAAGAAGTCATTCCGCAAGGTATTCAGTGGACAAGTTTCGATGGGACTGGTGACGGGAAAATATCAGGAATATGACAAGGACTTTATCTTTGCAACCATTCAGACATTGAGCAAAGAGGAGAATTTGCACCGGTATGAGAAGAATACATTTGATGCAATCGTAATCGACGAAGCCCACCACAGCGCCGCCAACAGTTACAAAAAAGTGCTGGACTATTTCGAACCAAAGCTGTGGCTTGGTATGACCGCAACGCCGGATAAACGGGACGACAATCTGGAAGGCAGGAACATTTACGAAATCTTCAATCATCAGATCGCATACGAGATCCGTCTGCAGGATGCAATGGAGGAGGATCTGTTGTGTCCGTTCCACTATTTTGGAATCACGGATCTGGATATTATTGCAGATGCGGGAAAATCATCCGAAGAAAAGGTGGAGAACTTCCGCTATCTGACATCCGAAGAGCGTGTGGAAAATGTCATGAAACAGGCGGAATATTTCGGATACAGTGGCGACCGCGTGAAGGGGTTGATTTTCTGTAGCCGGATTGATGAGGCGAAGGAATTATCGAAGAAATTCAACGCCAAGGGCTGGCGGACGCTGGTGCTGAGCGGTAGTGATTCGGAAGAAGCGAGAGCAGCAGCGATCGAACGGCTGGCAGGAGAAGAATCCGAAGATGCCTTGGACTACATCATTTCCGTAGACATATTTTCCGAGGGTGTGGACGTGCCGGAGATCAATCAGGTCATCATGCTTCGTCCGACAGAGTCACCGATCGTGTTCATCCAACAGCTTGGTCGTGGACTTCGTAAAGCTGAGAATAAAGAATATGTTGTCGTGCTGGATTTCATCGGAAATTATCGGAATAACTTTATGATTCCGATTGCGCTGTCCGGCGACCGCAGTTATAACAAGGATAATATCCGCCGTTATGTCACGGAAGGCGGCAGAGTGATTCCGGGTGCGAGCACGATTCACTTCGATGAGATTTCCAGAAAGCGGATCTTCCAGGCGATTGATAATGCGAACTTCAGCGATATCAAATTAATCCGGGAGAATTATACGAATCTGAAGAATAAGCTGGGGCATATCCCAGCGCTTGCGGATTTTGATAAGTATGGGGAAATGGATGTGCTGCGGATCTTCGACAATAACAGCCTGGGTTCGTATTACAAATTCCTTGTGAAATACGAAAAGGAATATACCATCCGGTTGTCAGAAGACGAAGAAAAAGCAATCGAATTCATTTCCAAAAAGCTGGCGAGTGGCAAGCGGATTCATGAGCTGGAATTATTGAAACGTACGTTGCAGTATCGCCATGGAATCATTGGGCGTCTGCGGAAGTATTTATCCGAGAAGTATCATTGTGAGATGGACGAGCACTGCATGGAAAATGTGATCAATATGATGACCAATGAATTTCCGACGAGCGCGGCAAAGAAGACTTACGCACAGTGTGTATTTCTCAAGAAGGAACAGGATGATTATGGCATTTCCGATGTGTATGGGAAAATGTTACAGAATCCGGAATTCTGTGCGATTCTGGAGGAACTGGTGGACTTCGGAATCTCGAGATATAAGGTCAATTACAGTTACCATTATCAGGATACGAATCTGGTATTGTATCAGAAATATACATATGAGGATGCCTGCCGTCTGCTGAACTGGGAGAGAAATGAAGTGCCGTTGAACATCGGCGGTTACAAATATGATAAAAAGACTAAGACATTTCCGATATTCATTAATTACGATAAGCAGGACAATATCAGCGATACCACGAAATACGAAGATCATTTCGTAGCAGAGAACCGGCTGATCGCGATTTCCAAAAGCGGAAGAAGCATGGACTCAGAAGATGTGCAGAATTTCCTGAACGCAACAGAACGTGGCGTAGATGTGCAGCTGTTTGTGAGAAAGAATAAGGATGATAAGATATCCAAGGAATTCTATTATCTGGGCCGTGTGATCGCGACCGGGAATGCGAAGCAGTTCGTGATGCCGAATACGGATAAGACGGCGGTGGAGATCGAATGGGAGCTGGAGACTCCGGTGAGAGAGGATATTTATCAGTATATTGTGAATGAATAGAGATTGTTACAGGAAGATTTTTGACGGGAGATAAATGGTAAGATGAAGACGATTAGAGTTGTGGCAGCAGTGATAAAGGCAGTAAAGGAAGACGGAAGAACGATGATATTCGCAACGCAGCGCGGATATGGCGAGTTCAAAGGCGGATGGGAATTCCCGGGCGGCAAGATCGAAGCCGGGGAGACACCGCAGGAAGCGTTGAAGCGTGAGATTATGGAAGAATTGGATACGGAAGTTTCGGTTGGTGAGTGGATCGAGACGGTGGAGTATGATTATCCGGGATTTCATCTTTCGATGGATTGCTTCTGGTGTGAGATCGTGAAAGGGGATCTGGTGCTGAAGGAGCATGAGGCTGCCAGATGGCTGACCAGGGAGGAGCTTACGGATGTGGAGTGGCTGCCGGCGGATGTGGCGGTTGCGAAGAAGATTGAAGGAGATATGACGCCTGTTGAGTGATCGCATTTTATAATTAACAGTCTATAGGCCTATTTATACCCCACCTAACCATATATACTTTACTTAAATCAGTCGAAATAACATACAATACGGAGGGAAACGACTATGAGTAAAAAAGAAGGATACAGCAGAAAAGGAATCTTTGGAAATATCAATCATTATGATGCATCAGGCCGAAAAGTGGGAGAAAGCAGACCTGGGATCCTTGGAGGAATGAATCATTACGATGCAAATGGGAATAAGACGGGTTCCAGTCATCAGGGACTGCTCGGAGGAATGAATCACTATGATGCGAAAGGAAATAAGACAGGCTCCAGCCATCAGGGAATCTTAGGTGGTGTGAATCATTATGATGAGAAGGGAAAGAAGACAGGACATAGTAACCATGGAATCTTGGGTGGTTGGAATCATTATGATGATTAATTCATAACGGACAGAGCCAACAGATGAATGAGGAAATACATGGAAAAAGATAAGAAAAAGAAAGCTTTGCAGGTGGCATGTACAGTTTTTGTGTTTTTATGCGTGGTTTTCGCAATGTATAAGCTTATAAAACTGGATGAAAAGAATGTGATACAAAGGCAAAAACAGGAGGAGACGCAGAAAAAAGAGGATAAGATAAATGCAAAATGTGAAGCAATAGAATATATGGATGGATATACGGAGAATCTGCAAGAGCAAATGAGGAAGGCTGGTATAGGAGATATCAGAGTGACTTATAAAAAATGTTCTCGTGATTATTTTGACGAGTACTGGGGAGTAGATGAATATGATCCATCAGATTATTTTTATTATTTCATTTTGGATTATTACAGCGACTCGATTGATTCTATTTATGCAGAAAATACATCAAATGGGGATTTTGAACCATTTATTAAACTGATGAATGAGGTAAGAATGGTAAAGGACAATCGTGAAGGTGTATATGAATATTCGCAGGATATACGGATGGGAGATAAGTGGATTGCTGTCTACATAGGTGATAAGAATCTTTCGGGTGACATTACGATAAAAAAGGAGCCGGACCAGACTTACACATTAGAGCAGAATCAATATGCGAGATGGGTATATGTGAATGGGCAGGAAGTGTATGCGAAGTCAAGAGAAACAAAGAGCACAGGATCTTCCGGTTATTCCGGAAATAGCTCATGGGGAAGTTCTTCGGGATCTTCTTCAAGAAATGATCCATATGACGTATATGATTACGATGATCCAGATGAATTTGCGGATGAATGGGGTGAAGAATTCGGAGACGGTAGTTATGAGGACGGATATGACGATGCGTATGATTATTGGGAAGAAGAGATGGATTAGAAAATATAGAGAGGAATAAAAATGAACATACAAATTTTCGGAACCAGGAAAAGCTTCGACAGCAAAAAAGCAGAACGCTTTTTCAAAGAGCGAGGAATTAAATATCAGTTCGTGGACATGAAAGAAAAGGGTCTCAGCAAAGGTGAATTTAATTCAGTATGCCAGGCTGTCGGAGGATATGAAAAACTGATTGATCAGGAGTGCAAGGATAAAGATCTGCTTGCGTTGATTACTTATCTTGCAGAGGAAGATAAAGCAGAAAAGATTTTGGAAAATCAAAAGGTGATCAAGACACCGATTGTGCGTAACGGGAAACAGGCAACGGTAGGATATCAGCCGGATATCTGGAAAAATTGGAAGTAAAAGAGTATAAAGAAAGTAAAAAAGGAACTCAAAAATAATAACAAATAAATTTGAGATTAAGGAAAGAATACTGAGTGAGAAGATGATAGATTACAACCGAGAAGACCAATTCCTGCGACAACGCCTGCAGAAAGAAATCCCGATTTTACGGGCATTAATACAGAACCTATATGAAGAACTGGATAGAAAGCTGCATTTAAACGGGGCAAAAGTACCGATAACATTTGGATATGATACGGACACACTGGGATCTTACACTAGACGAAGTGCACATGAAAAAGAGCATTTTCATTTTTCGCTGTTGTTTATTGCATATGGTGTGAAGAATCCGCTGTCCAAAGAGGATCGCATAGATTTATTCAAACACGAATACGCCCATTACATGCAGTACAATATGCAGATTCCCGAAAAGTATAAATGGCAGGCGGGAACGCACGGAAGTGCGTGGAAATACTGCTGTTCTCTTATCGGAGCGGCGCCGACGCCGTATTATAAGGCGGGAGAAGCGCTTATGAATCATGATTATGATAAGGTATTAAAGAACAGAATCCATGATAAATCCGTGCCGGTCCGGGATACTTATCAGCAACTGAAGACTGCACAGAAGAAAAAAGATGAAGTGGTTCAGTATAAGCTTGGCGACGCAGTGACACATCCGAAATTCGGACATGGAATTGTGGAGAAGATCAACCAGAGATCTGGCGGGGTGCATTTACATATCCGGTTTGATGGGGAAGTGAAGTGTATCGATCAGAAATGGTTGTCACGGAAGAAGTATACGTAAAAAGATATACGTAAAGAGATATGTGCAAAGAGTATATGTGAAAAGATTCAGTAAAAACAAATAAGCAAGGTAGTGAAGTATCTGAAGAGGATATACGTACACGAAGAACGTTAGAAGATGAGATGACATTTTTCGTGTGCGTAAATTTATATATTGACATACTACCAAAGTGATACTAACATAAAGATAATAATATAGAACGAAAAAAGAAAGAGGTAGTAATCATGCGGAAAAAATCAGAAATGCAAAAGGCTAACGAAGAATTTGTAAAGACTTACGATGATTCAAAATATCCAAAACCATCCGTGACTGCAGACATTGTCATTTTCGGAATGTTTGACAAAGAAGAAGATAATTATAGAAAAATAGCGGAGAAAGAGTTAAAGGTACTTTTAATCCAGAGAGGTGCGGCACCATATGAAGGCTGTTATGCCCTTCCGGGCGGATTCGTTGGTCCGAAGGAAACCATCGGCGAAGCCGCAGAACGTGAATTAAAAGAAGAGACAAACTGCAACTGTAATTTCCTGGAGCAGTTCGGTACCTACAGCAATCCAGACCGTGATCCGAGAAGATGGGTGATCAGCAATGGATTCATGGCGCTTGTCAATGCCGGACAGGAAATAATCCAGGCAGGAGATGATGCTTCAGATGCAAAGTGGTTTGATGTGTCATTTCAGGAAGAAGCCGGTATATGGAATCTGTGTCTGACACATGGGGATGAGAAGCTTCATGCAAGATTAGAAGAGACAACTTCAAAGTGGGATGTAAAGAAGAAATTTAAGACTATAGAAAGCGATGACCTTGCATTTGACCATGAGCTGATTCTTGCAGATGCAATCGTACAGCTTCGCAAGTGGATTACGGAGACGCATATAGCGTTCCGGCTTTTACCGGAGAAGTTTACACTGAGAGAATTGCAGCAGATTCATGAGACGGTGCTGGATACGAAGCTTCTGGTTCCGGCGTTTCGAAGAAAAGTGGCTGATCTGGTAGAAGATACCGGGGAGATGACGGGGGATGTCGGGCATAGACCGGCGAAGTTGTATCGGGAGAAAAGATAAACTTTAGTAAGAAGAAAGGGCTGTACATACTAATGATGAAATTTTTATTCTTGATACTTTTCATAATTTGGGAAAAAAGAACATTTAGAGCAATTGTGGCATTGCCGGCAGGCATTGTTACAGCTGGGTATATGGAAGAGATTAATAAAGATGAATCTTTGTAATTTAGGAGAATTGCAGATGAAAAATAAAGAGAAAAAGCAAATGCTTACAACGGAGCTAACAAAAGAAAAGGGCGGCGGGAGTGCCGGGATGATTCAGGATATGTCAATAAACGGAATCAAATTACATCTCGCTCAGAACGGAACCGGCGGCCCGGTCATCTTCTGGGGCATGTATCCACATCAGCAGAACGAAGTAGAACATCTGTGGGAATCTCTACTGGAACTTGTGCCGGAACAAAATTTCTTGCTCGTTGCATTTCAGGTGGAGAACTGGAACCGGGACTTTTCACCGTGGGAAGCATCGGCTGTATTCGGAAAGGAAGGCTTCGCCGGACAAGGTCTGAAGACGCTGAGATGGCTGACAGAGGAATGTGTGCCACATATTGACCGGACTTTTGGCGTGAAAGACAGGGAACATTGGCTGATGGGTTATTCGCTTGCCGGATTATTTGCGCTATGGGCAGCTTATGAAAGTGACGTGTTTTCTGGAATTGTATGCTGTTCGGGTTCGTTGTGGTTCCCGGACTGGGACCATTATGTGAGGAATCATGTGATTCAGAGTAAATGTAGCGTGTATCTGAGCCTTGGCGGAAAGGAAGAGAAGGCGAAGAACAAAGTAATGGCAGCGGTCGGTGACAGGACCAGGGCGCAGGAAGGGCTGTTACAGGAGGACTCGATGGTGGAATCCGTGGTTTTAGAGTGGAATGCGGGAGGGCATTTTGCAGATGCGGGGAAAAGGCTGGCTAAGGGCGTGAAATGGATGTTTGGAGTGAAAAGTGGCTTATAATATAAAGTTGAGGGTGTTAAGGTTTCATGGTATCATAATCAGTATAGAAGAACAGTGTGACAGATTATGTTATTACAACCGGAGGTGAAAATCAATGAACAAAGCAGACAAAGCAGAATCCCTCTTCCGCACAGGCTACAACTGCAGCCAGTCGGTCTATGCAGCATTTGCGGAAGAACTGGGAATAACAGTGGAAGAGGCAGCAAAAAAAGCAAGCCCGTTCGGAGCGGGATTTGGCAAGCTGCGTGAGGTATGCGGAGCCGTGACGGGGATGGTCATGGTAATCGGTGATCTGTACGGATATGACGATCCGAAAGATGCGGCGGGGAAAAAGCAGCTTTATGTACTTGTGCAAAAGCTTTGTGGATCCTTTGAAGCTTCGGAAGGAAGCCTGATCTGCCGGGAACTTCTCGGGCTGGAGAAGGGCGAAGATCTGGAAGAGCCTGCGGTCAGAACGGAAGCGTATTATCAGAGCAGACCTTGTGTGAAAGCATGCAGAAGGGCAGCAGAGATTCTGAAGAGTATGTGAAAGAGCAAAAAAGAAAATGAGTGAATACATTACGACCTACACAGGAAAACATTTTAAACCAACAGAACCGGATCCGGAGTTATTTGACATAGCAGATATTGCACATGCGCTGTCCCTGATATGCAGAGGAAATGGTCATGTGAAGACGTTCTGGTCGGTCGGGGAACATTGCATTTGCTGTGCAAAAGAGGCAAAGGCGAGAGGTCTGTCGGATAGGATGGTGCTTGCATGCCTGCTTCACGATGCAAGCGAGTGTTATATGTCGGATGTTCCGTCGCCTTTTAAGAAGGAACTGCCGGAATATAATGAACGCGAAGAACGTATGCTTTCTATGATTTATGAAAAATTTCTCGGTTCGGACCTGACACCGGAAGAGAAGATGCAGTTGAATGCGATTGATAAGGCAATGCTATGGTATGATCTGACGTTTCTTCTGGGAGAGAAACAGGAGAGCGAAGCGCCAAAATTGCATATTGATCTGAGGTATGAGGTCAGAGCATTTGGCGAGGTGGAAGAAGAATACCGGAGGATTTTTGAAGAACAGCTTATAACCGTACAGAATAAAAGAATCTAAAATCGTACGGATAAGATAGAAAAGGAGGAATACATTATGTTACACGAAGTATCTTTTGCGTCCTACAACGGACGTGACCAGGTCCAGGGATGGATCTATGTTCCGGCTTGTAAACCGAAGGGAATCGTCCAGGTGATCCACGGATTTGGGGAACATTCCAGACGTTATCTGCATATGATATCTGCCTTCATGGATGCGGGTTATATCGTGGCAGCAGACGATCATGTAGGACATGGGAAGACAGCAATGGTCAATAATGTGTGGGGCGACTGGGGAGACAAAGGACCGCATACAATGATGGAAGACGAGCATACATTGAAAGGAATCGTGTGTGAAAAATATCCGGATCTGCCATATTTCTTATTCGGACACAGCATGGGATCTTTTATCACAAGAGATTTCATTGCAAAATACGGGGACGAACTGGACGGGGCAACCATCTGCGGAACAACGGGAATCTTCCGCGGGGCAGAAGAGACGGGAAAGAAATTAAAAGAAGCGATCGATGCAGGACATGGAGAAGAATCCGATCCGTCATATACCGGAGAACTGATGGGATGGATGTGTGAGCGCTGTGGAGAGGTCAGCATCGGAAATGAGTGGATCTGTGCCGATCCGTATGTACAGCGGGATCATGCCGATGATCCGTTTGATGCATTTACCAGACCGACCAGCAACCGTTCGGTATATGATTTCATCCAGATGATGTTACAGATCGAGGGAACAAAGTGGGCCGAAAAAGTGCCGACAGACCTGCCAATCTATAATATTGCGGGAGATCAGGACCCGGTAGGTGAGTATGGTGTTGGTGTATATCAGGTAAGTAACTGGCTGGTACAGACCGGACATAACGTAACGACGAAGCTGTACTCGGGATACCGCCACGAGATACATAATTATGCTGAGATTAAGAACGAAGTCGAAGCGGGTATTATTGCATTCATGGACAAGGCATTATAAAAATGTATTAGATGTCGGGAAGGATTATAATTCAAAAAAACATAGAGATAAAGACATAAAAAGTACAATAGCATTTGTGATAGCGATTGTCGTGATCAGTGTAGATAAGAAAGACGTAAGGGAAATTTGATTTTCAGGGACTCCGGTTTTATGAACCCCGGAGTCCTTTTTGAAAAAAATTATTTTTTGATCTCTGATTGGAATGCATTGATATTTTTTGCTTTACAAATGATATATAAAGTATTATGATAAAAAAAACGAAATCTTCAGGGCAGGGTGCGATTCCCTACCGGCGGTAAAGCCCGCGGGCCGAGAGGCATGATCCGGTGTGATTCCGGAGCCGACAGTATAGTCTGGATGAAAGAAGATGATGGTACAGTTATTCTAATAGATGAATGTAGTGTCTGAGCTCTGAGATGGTGATCCATTTCAGAGTTTTTTTGGTTAACAGATCATTTGTCAGTTATATGTAACAGATCATTTCCCCTGTAGGTATCCTGCAGGGGTTTTTGTATAACTAAGAAAGAAGGAAGAGAAATGACGGATCAGGAATACATGCTCCGGGCAATCCAGCTTGCAAAAAAAGGAGAAGGATGGACGAATCCGAATCCCATGGTAGGTGCAGTGATCGTAAAAGACGGCCGGATCATCGGGGAAGGTTATCATAAAAAATGCGGAGAACTTCATGCAGAGCGCAATGCAATCGCATCGCTTACAGAATCGGCAGAGGGTGCGACAATCTATGTTACGCTGGAACCATGCTGTCATTATGGCAAGACACCGCCGTGTACGGAAGCAATCATAGAACAGAAGATTAAAAAAGTGGTGATTGGTTCCAGGGATCCGAATCCAAAGGTGGCAGGAAAAGGTGCACAGATATTGCGTGAATCGGGAATTACAGTAGTTCAGGATTTTATGCGGGAAGAATGTGACTGTCTGAACCCGGTGTTCTTCCATTATATTACGACGAAGACACCGTATGTAGTGATGAAATATGCCATGACACTGGATGGGAAAATTGCGACAAAGACGGGTGCATCGAAGTGGATCACAGGAGAACCGGCCCGACAGGAAGTGCAGCATATGCGGCACCGGTATATGGGTATTATGGCCGGTATCGGGACTGTACTTGCGGATGATCCGATGTTGAATGTCCGGGTAGAAGGATGGAAAAGTCCGGTCAGAATAGTATGCGACAGCAGTCTTAGGATACCGCTTGACAGCCAGATCGTAAGAAGTGCAAAAGAGTACCGGACAATCGTGGCTTATGCAGGACGGGAAGAGAACGAAGAAATAACAGAAAAAATAGAACGGTTACATGCGAAAGGCGTGGATACTGTCTGCTGTCCGGATGAAAAAGGTCAGATAGACCTTAAAAAGCTGATGACATATCTTGGAAATGAGGGCATTGACAGCATTCTGCTGGAAGGCGGGGGCACGCTGAACGACAGTGCACTGCGGGCAGGAATTGTAAAAGAGGTACACTGTTTTATCGCACCAAAATTATTTGGCGGAAAGAACAGTAAGACACCGGTGCAAGGAATCGGCATCGGACTTCCATCAGAAGCATTGAAACTGAAATGTACGGATATCTGCCGGATCGGTGAAGACATCAGGATAATCTGTCAGGTATGTGAAAAAGAACAGGAGGGGACATGTTTACAGGAATCGTAGAAGAAAAAGGATCGGTCCGCTATATGCAGCTGACCGGAGAGTCGGGAGTTCTGGCAGTCAAGGCGAAGAAGGTATTGGAAAGAACGAAGATCGGTGACAGTATCGCAGTCAATGGAGTGTGTCTGACAGTTACATCACTTCAGCCGGATGGATTTACTGCAGATGTGATGGCAGAGACCATCAGGAGAAGCAGTCTGGGAAGCTGTAAAGTCGGAAGTCAGGTGAATCTGGAACGGGCAATGGCTGCAGACGGAAGATTTGGAGGACATATCGTAAGCGGTCATATTGACGGAACCGGTGTGATCCGGTCTCTGACCCGGGAGGAGAATGCCATCTGGGTATCTATTGGAACATCGCCGCAGATATTACATCTGATCGTAGAAAAAGGCTCCATCTGTATAGATGGCATCAGCCTGACGGTGGCAAAAGTAGAGGAAGAGGGATTTCAGGTATCGGTTATCCCGCATACAGGAGAAGAAACGACGCTTTTGGAAAAAGTGCCGGGCGATTCGGTGAATCTGGAGAATGATGTGATCGGAAAATACGTAGAAAGGCTGTTAGGCCTTGGAAAGAGTGAAGAAGAGAAAAAAGAATCCGGAATTACGATGGAATTTTTGCAGGAATTCGGATTTTAGAACAGGAGGATAAATAGAATGTCACAAAACAATCAGTACAATACAATCGAAGAGGCACTAAGGGATCTGAGGGAAGGAAAGGTTATTCTGGTTACAGATGATCCGGACAGAGAGAACGAAGGGGATCTGGTATGTGCAGCAGAGTTTGCAACACAGGAGAATATCAATTTTATGGCGACTTATGCGAAAGGGCTTATCTGTACACCGATGAGTGCGGAAATTGCAGCAAGGCTTAACTTTCCACCGATGGTTGCGGAGAATACCGATAATCACAGCACAGCATTTACCGTTGCAGTGGACCATGTTGATACGACGACAGGTATTTCGGCAGCAGAACGTTCCTATACAATCATGAAATGTGTGGATGAAGATGCGAAGCCGGAAGATTTCAGAAGACCGGGACATGTATTTCCACTCATTGCCAGAAAAGGTGGAGTCCTGGTGCGGAACGGACACACAGAGGCAACGACTGATCTGGTGAGACTGGCTGGATTGAAAGAATGCGGCGTGTGTTGTGAGATTATGAAAGAAGATGGCACAATGATGCGTACACCACAGTTGTGGGAACTTGCAAAAGAGCATAATCTTACATTTATTACGATCCGTGATCTTCAGGATTACATGAGAATCCATGAAAAACATGTAAAAGAAGAGGCGGTTGCAGACCTTCCGACGCAGTATGGAGATTTCAGACTTCACGGATATATCAATGATATTACAGGAGAACATCATCTTGCACTGGTAAAAGGTGATATCGGAGACGGTGAAGATGTACTTTGCAGGGTACATTCGGAGTGCCTGACAGGTGATGCATTTGGCTCGCTTAGATGTGACTGTGGTCTGCAGCTTCAGACAGCGATGCGTCAGGTAGAAGCAGAAGGCAGAGGGATCATTCTTTACATGAGGCAGGAAGGCAGAGGAATCGGGCTGCTCAATAAGATCAAGGCATATGCACTGCAGGAGCAGGGATATGATACGGTAGAGGCCAATGTAAAGTTGGGATTTGCACCGGATCTCAGAGAGTACTGGATTGGAGCGCAGATATTATCGGATCTCGGAGTAAAGTCATTGAGACTTCTGACCAATAATCCGGACAAAGTCTATGGACTTGGTGGGTTTGGACTGAAGATCAATGAAAGAGTACCGCTGGAGATCCCTCCGCAGAAGTATGATCTGAAATATATGAAGACAAAACAGGAAAAGATGGGACACATTTTCAAAGAAATAGAATTATAAAAAGATTTAATGAATAACAGGAGGAAGAAATCATGAGACAGATCAATTTAGTAGAAGGAAAAGTAGTAGCACCTGAGGGAATGAAAGTCGGAATCGTGGCTGCCAGATTCAATGAGATCATTGTGAATAAGTTATTGGGCGGAGCCGTCGACGGGCTGGTAAGACATGGGGTAGAAGAAGAGAACATTACGGCTGCATGGGTACCGGGAGCATTTGAGATTCCGCTGACTGCACAGAAGATGGCACAGTCCGGAAAGTATGATGCAGTCATCTGCGTGGGAGCAGTTATCCGCGGGGATACTTCCCATTATGATCTGGTGTGTAATGAATCGGCCAAAGGAATCGCGCAGGTTGAACTTGCAACAGGAATTCCGGTATTATTCGGAGTGATCACAACAGAGAATATCGAACAGGCTATCGCACGTGCAGGAAGTAAAGCAGGAAATAAAGGATATGACTGTGCATTGTCCGCAATTGAGATGGTAAATCTGATGAAGCAGCTTTAATCAGGTGCAGCCGATGGTGAAAACAATCATTTTTGATTATGATGGAACGATACATAATACTCTTGGAATCTATGAGCCGGCGTTCAGGGAAGCTTATCAGTGGTTGTCAGAACAGAATGTTGTAGAGGAACAGAAGATAGAGACGGCGCAGATCGCAGGCTGGCTGGGCTTAAACAGCAAAGAAATGTGGGATACATTTCTGCCGGAATTAGATCAGAGATACAAAGATCAGGCGAGTGCGATCGTGGGAGATTCCATGGTCAGGCAGATCAGGAAGCACCGGGCAGTGTGGTATCCGGGAGCGGAAGAGATGCTTACAGCTTTGAAGAACAGAGGATATCATCTTGTGATCTTAAGCAACTGTAAAGTGGCATACCGCAAAGCACATTGGGAAGAATTCCGAATGGAAAGATGGTTTGAACAGTTTTATGATTGTGAATCGTATGGTTTCTGCCCTAAGACGGAGATCGTGCAGGAAGTTATCAGGGACTATCCGGGTTCCTATCTGGTGATCGGAGACAGAAGACAGGATTTGGAATGTGCCAGATCCTGTAAAAGTCCGTTTATCGGATGCCTGTATGGCTATGGTGAGAAGGGAGAACTGGATGGAGCAGATTATTTTGTGAAATCTGTAGAAGAGATAACCGGAATCATATGATGTGAAAAAATGCACAAAAATAGAACTGTATTTTTGTAAATTATGTTTAATTCCACTCTTGCACTTTACAAGAAAAAAGTGTAAAACTTTAAGTAAGCTAAAAAAAGTAAATAAGAAATGCAATGAAAGGGATACGTCATAAAAGTTAACTGGAATTCAGAGAGCTGTTGGATGGTGTGAAACGGCAGAAAGTATTTTATGATATCACCCAGGAGCATCCCGCTGAAATATACAGGTTGGAAGAATCAACATAGTCAGGTATCAAGTAAGCCGGGACGTTGTCTTCACGTTACAGAAGAAACTGTTAGATATTTTGACAGTAACAAGTGGTTGTGGTTAGTGATGACTGCAGTAAAACGAAGTGGTACCACGGAAGAATATTCCGCCTTTGTTATCCGAAAGGATAGCGAAGGCGTTTTTTTATATATTTACTTTAAAGAGAAAGAAGAGGGATTGTTTTATGAGTGGAATATTAATGATGATCATTGCCATTGTTGTGCTTGGTGGAGCATATCTTCTTTATGGTCGTTATCTCCAGAACAAATGGGGCATTGACCCAAATGCCAAAACTCCGGCATATGAGATGGAAGACGGGGTTGACTATGTACCGGCCGATACGAACGTCGTATTCGGTCACCAGTTTGCATCAATCGCAGGTGCAGGTCCGATCAATGGACCGATCCAGGCAGCAATCTTCGGATGGCTTCCGGTACTTTTGTGGATCTTAATCGGAGGGGTATTCTTTGGAGCTGTTCAGGATTTCGCATCTATGTATGCATCTGTAAAGAATAAAGGACGTACAATCGGATATATCATTGAAGAATATATCGGAAAATTAGGTAAGAAATTATTCCTGTTATTCTGCTGGCTGTTTTGTATTCTGGTCGTTGCAGCTTTTGCTGATGTTGTAGCCGGAACTTTTAATGGATTCTCAGTAAGTGAAGCCGGAAAAGTAACAAAAATTGCAGCTAACGGTGCAGTCGCAACTACTTCTATGATATTTATCTTAGAAGCAGTCGGACTTGGAATGTTTTTGAAGTATACGAAATTCAACAAGTGGATTAATACAGCGGTTGCAATCGTATTATTGGTAGCAGCAATCGCACTGGGACTTCACTTCCCAATGTATGTAGGACTGGATGCATGGCATCTCATCATCTTCGTTTACATCCTGATTGCCAGTGTCGCTCCTGTATGGGCGCTTCTTCAGCCTCGTGACTATCTGAATAGTTACCTTTTGATTTTTATGATCGTTGGTGCGGTTATTGGTGTATTTGTAGCAAATCCATCTTGTAACCTTCAGGCATTCACAAGCTTTAACGTAGATGGACAGTATATGTTCCCAATCTTATTTGTAACGATCGCTTGTGGTGCGGTTTCCGGCTTCCATTCACTGGTATCTTCCGGTACAGCATCCAAACAGATTAAGAATGAGAAGAACATGCTTCCTGTATCATTCGGAGCAATGTTAATGGAAAGTATGCTTGCAGTTATTGCACTGATCGCAGTTGCATCTTTTGCTAAAGGTGAAGCAGCAGCACAGGGACTGACAACACAGCCTCAGATTTTCGCCGGAGCGATTGCGAACTTCCTGTCAGTTATTGGTCTGCCACATTCACTTGTATTTACACTGATTAACCTGGCAGTATCCGCATTTGCATTGACATCACTGGACTCTGTAGCCAGAGTCGGACGTCTGTCGTTCCAGGAATTCTTTATCGATGACGATACAGATATGGATCATCTGAATCCATTCATGAAAGTGGTAACAAATAAATACTTTGCAACAATCATTACACTGGTACTTGCATATTTCCTGACCAAAGTCGGATATGCAGAGATCTGGCCACTGTTTGGTTCAGCCAACCAGCTGTTATCTGTACTGGCACTGGTAGCCTGCGCAGTATTCCTTAAGAAGACAAAACGTCAGGGATGTATGCTCTGGATTCCAATGGTATTCATGATGGCAGTTACATTTACAGCACTTGGTATGACGATCGTGAAACTGACAAAAGCATTCCTGACAACAGGGCTGGATCTTGGAAATACATTACAGCTGATTTTTGCCGTATTGCTTCTGATCCTTGGCGTGTTGGTTGCAATCCAGGGTGTAAAGAAACTTCTTGAAAAAACAGATGATAAGAAAGCAACAGCTTAATCATTATTTTATTCGTAATAAGAACATATAAGAGAAACTGTGGTAATAGCGTGAAGGTTATTATCGCAGTTTTTTTGTTTTATATTATATATAGTAGAGACAGATTCTGCACAATTGGATAAATTGTATAAAAAAACATAGAGCAATATAAAAATATTGATAATTAATCCAAAAATATTCTATGTCAAAAAAATAGTGTTGTAATTATAATGAGATTAGTCAATGAGTTAGACGCGATTAAAAACAAAACGCACAAAACAGGAGGAAAGAAAATGAAAAAGAAAAAAGTATTTGCACTCATGATGGCAGCAACACTTGCATTATCACTGGCAGGCTGCGGAGGATCTTCGTCAGGTGATTCAAAATCATCAGGATCTTCAGACAGCAGTTCTGTAGCCAATAAGGACAAACCGCTTTGCTGGTTTAACCGTCAACCTTCTAATAGTTCAACAGGGGAATTGGACAAAGAAGCGTTGAATTTCAACAAAGATACTTATTATGTAGGATTTGATGCTAATCAGGGAGCAGAACTTCAGGGAGAGATGGTTGTTGATTATATCAAAGCAAATGCTGATAAGATTGACAGAAATGGTGATGGAGTTATCGGATACGTACTTGCAATCGGTGACATCGGACATAATGATTCTATCGCACGTACACGTGGTGTTCGTGCGGCACTTGGAACAGGAGTTAAAGATGGTGACGAAGTTGCTTCCAAGCCGGCAGGAACAAACGTAGACGGAAAAGCAAAAGTTGTCCAGGATGCTAAGATTGATGTAGACGGAAAAGAATTTACAGTCCGTGAGCTTGCTTCTCAGGAAATGAAGAACTCAGCAGGGGCAACATGGGATGCGGCTACAGCAGGTAACGCAATCGGAACATGGGAAGCTTCTTTCGGAGATCAGATCGATATTGTTGTTTCTAACAATGATGGTATGGGAATGTCAATGTTTAATGCATGGGCAAAAGATAACAAAGTTCCTACATTCGGATATGATGCAAACAGTGACGCTGTTGCAGCAATCGCTGAAGGATACGGCGGAACAATCTCTCAGCATGCAGATGTTCAGGCTTATCTGACATTAAGAGTACTCCGTAACGCACTTGACGGAGCAGACGTTGATACAGGTATTGGTACAGCAGATGATGCCGGTAACTGCCTGACAGAAGGTGAAGATTACAGATACAGCGAAGAAGACAGATCTTACTACGCATTAAATGTTGCAGTAACAGCTGATAATTACAAAGACTTTACAGATTCAACAAAGATTTATGACAAAGTGTCAAAACAGCTTGATTCAAGCAAGAGTCCATCTAAGAAAGTATGGCTTGATATTTACAATGCATCAGACAACTTCCTGAGCTCAACATACCAGCCACTTCTTGAGAACTATGATGATCTCCTTAACCTGAAGGTTGATTACATCGGTGGAGATGGACAGACAGAGTCAAACATCACAAACCGTCTCGGAAATCCAAACGAATATGATGCATTTGCAATTAACATGGTTAAGACAGACAATGCATCAGCATACACATCACTTCTCTCAAAATAAGAGACTGGTTAAATGGTAAATGAATGAAACGCAGAGGGGTGTCAGAGATGATACCCTTCTTTCATCAAGAAAAGGAAGCAGAGTTATGACAGAAGATAAGAATAAATACATCTTATCGATCAATGGCATGAGTAAGTCATTCGGTAGAAACAAAGTTCTGAAACATATAAGCCTGAATGTCAAACCTGGGACCATTATGGGACTTATGGGTGAAAACGGTGCCGGAAAATCGACAATGATGAAATGTCTCTTTGGTACTTATCAGAAAGATGAGGGGACAATTATATTAGACGGCAGAGAAGTAAATTTCTCGGGACCAAAAGATGCACTGGAAAACGGAGTAGCGATGGTACACCAGGAATTGAACCAATGTCTTGAAAGAAGCGTTGTAGATAATATGTTTCTTGGACGATATCCAAAGAATTCTTTTGGAATTGTCGATGAAGGAAGAATGAAAAAGGAAACTGCAAATCTCTTCAGACAGCTTGGAATCACAGCAAATCTGACACAGCCAATGAAAAAAATGTCTGTGTCCCAGCGGCAGATGTGTGAGATTGCAAAAGCTATTTCCTATCATTCCAAAGTAATTGTACTGGATGAACCAACCTCATCCCTGACAGCACCGGAAGTTGAGAAACTTTTCAAGATGATGCGTCAGTTGAAAGCACAGGGAATTTCGCTGATATATATATCACATAAGATGGATGAGATATTCAATATATGTGATGAGATATCTGTGCTCAGAGATGGTAGTCTGGTTATGACAAAAGAGTGCAAAGATACAGATATGAATGAACTGATATCGGCAATGGTTGGGCGCTCGCTGGATAACAGATTTCCACCTGTTGACAATGAGCCCGGAGAGAAGATTCTCTCTGTACAGAATCTTTCGTCAAAATATGCACCAAAGATTCAAAATGTATCCTTTGATATCAGAAAAGGAGAAATATTTGGATTTTACGGTCTGGTTGGTGCCGGACGTACGGAACTTTTAGAAACAATCTTCGGAATCCGCACAAGGGCAGAAGGAAATGTAATATACGATGGAAAGATCATGAACTTTTCATCGCCGAGAGATGCAATGGATCATGGATTTGCCCTGATCACAGAAGAAAGAAAAGCTAATGGTCTGTTCTTAAAAGGCGATATTACATTTAATACGACCATCGCTAACATGAACCATTATAAGAATGGTGCAGTGCTGTCACATGACAGAATGGTACGTGCAACTGCGGAAGAGATTAAAATCATGCATACAAAGTGTATGGGCCCGGATGATATGATCACAAGTCTTTCCGGAGGAAATCAGCAGAAGGTAATCTTCGGAAAATGGCTGGAGCGTTCACCGAGTGTATTCATGATGGATGATCCGACACGAGGAATTGATGTTGGTGCGAAATATGAGATTTACGAACTGATCATCAATATGGCAAAGCAGGGGAAAACAATTATTGTTGTATCTTCTGAGATGCCGGAGATTCTTGGTATTACGAACCGTATCGGTGTTATGTCAAACGGACGACTGGCCGGAATCGTAAATACAAAAGAGACGAACCAGGAAGAATTATTGAGACTCAGTGCAAAATATCTGTAACAGAGAGGGGTATGGAAGATGGCAGAAAAAAGCATTATCATTTCGGCTGAAGAAGAAGCAATACTTTTGAAACCGATTGACGAATATGTTGGAAAAATACAGGAGCAGATCGATGCACTGCGTGTGGAAGGATCTGACAAAGTCAACAGTTTAAAAAATCAGATTGCAATAGCAAAAGAGAATAAGAACTTAACAAAAGAAGAACAGAATAAGATTATCGGGGAATGTAAGAAGAATCTGGAGAAGGCAAAAGCAACAGAAGATGCAAATAAACAGCAGATTGCAAAACTGATTGCAGATGCTGAAGGTTTTCTTTCCAAACATTACAACAGTGAGTATTATAACATTGTTGCAAAGAGCTGCGAAGCAGAGAAAAAAGCGGAAAACAGTAAGTTTGAAAAATTAAAAGCGGATCTGCAGGAAGAACATAAGAAGGCAGTCAGCAGCCTGAAAGATGCAGAAGAGATTAAAGCTGAAAAATACACATATAAGAATAAATTATATGATGCGCAGATGACACATGAATCCAGGATCCAGGAGATCAAGGATAGAAAACATGATGCATACATGCATAAGTTCCACCTGATCGATCTGCTCAGAATGTCAAAATATACATTTGCACAGAAGCAGGCACAGAATTTTGAAAATTACAAGTACACATTTAATATGACACAGTTCTTGTATAAGAACGGTCTGTATATTGTAATTATCATGATCTTTATCGCATTGTGTATTATTACACCATTCGTGAAAAATACACAGCTTTTTACAACCACAAACATCCTTAACATTTTGCAGCAGGCTTCACCGCGAATGTTCCTTGCACTTGGAGTTGCCGGTCTGATCCTTCTGACAGGTACAGACCTTTCTGTAGGACGTATGGTTGGTATGGGTATGGTTACAGCAACCATTATCATGCATAACGGAATTAACACAGGTACTGTGTTTGGACATGTTTTTGATTTTTCGGGTATGGCACCGGCATCAAGAGCTATATTAGCATTATGTGTGTGTATACTTTTCACAACTGTATTTGCAATGACAGCCGGATTTTTCATGGCAAGATTTAAGATGCATCCATTTATTTCAACGATGGCAAATATGTTGATCATCTTTGGTCTTGTTACATATGCTACAAAAGGAGTTTCTTTTGGTGCGATTGATCCGACAATCCCAAATATTTTTATTCCACAGGCAGGACGTTTTCCGATGATTATTTTATGGGCAGTAGTTGCGATTGCTGTTGTATGGTTTATCTGGAATAAGACAACATTTGGAAAAAATTTATATGCAGTTGGTGGAAATCCAGAGGCGGCAGCTGTATCAGGAATCTCGGTATTTAAAGTAACGATGGGAGCATTTATCCTTGCAGGTATCCTTTATGGATTCGGTTCATGGCTGGAGTGTGTACGAATGGTTGGATCCGGTAGTGCCGCTTACGGACAGGGATGGGATATGGACGCCATTGCAGCCTGCGTAGTTGGTGGAGTTTCCTTTACCGGTGGTATTGGTAAGATATCGGGAGTTGTGACAGGTGTACTGATCTTTACATCATTGACCTATTCTTTGACGGTTCTTGGTATTGATACAAACCTTCAGTTTATTTTTGAAGGTATCATTATTCTGGCAGCAGTAACACTTGACTGTCTGAAATATGTACAGAAGAAATAATAAATAAAAGACTGTTTATACAGGTTTATACAAAAAGAAGTAGACCGTCCTGCTCATCGGAAAGATGAAAGGGACGGTTTTTTCAACATGATGCGTTCGAAAGGAATTTGTGAGTAAAAAAATTTTGAAGGCAGATTTTGTATTTGGATATGTTATAAGAGACGTAAATTTGTTATACTGGAATAAACGTATAGCGGCCATGAAGAAGGGGAAAAAGATGGAACGATATAAAGTGATTCTCGTAGATGATGAAGCCGAAGTCATCGATATGATAGAGAAAAAAATTCATTGGAATGATCTGGGGTTTGAGGTGGCAGGAAGTGCGACAAATGGGGTGAAAGCACTGGAATTAGTAGAAAAACTCCAGCCGGATGTGGTGCTGACGGATATTAAGATGCCTTATATGGACGGGTTAGAGTTATCCAGAAGGCTGAATCGGGAATATCCGAATATTTATATCATGCTCTGTACGGGATTTGATGAGTTTGAATATG
>ERZ809407.283-NODE-283-length-57050-cov-49.258075_pt1 | contig 57050 bp, 51 predicted proteins | sample MGYA00520792_ERZ809407 | MGnify/ENA primary metagenome ERZ809407 (study PRJEB31576, sample SAMEA3212665) | Homo sapiens | biome: human-gut; feature: human gut; material: fecal | place: Sweden | collected 2012 ...
TGACCACACTGGTCAGACTGGATTCAAAATATGCTCCTTTTTAAAGTGGGCTCAGTCTTTTTATATGTTGCTTTTATAAATGTTGTTTTATTAGACTTCTGATTTTTCCTCCAGTTCTATCTCTAGGATGGATTGGGTGTCGGGGGTGATTCTGCAGTGTTCTGATGTTCTTTCTCCGATGAGCCAGATGATTTCTCCTGTCTTGTCGGTCAGTACATGTTGGCTCATTTTCTCCATATAGTTTCGCTTGCGGTCTGTCAGATAGTCGCTTACCAGCTTCGTTCCCTTCATGCCGAAAGGTTTGAATCTGTCGCCTTGCTGGGTGAGTCGATAGGTGAGCGGGAAACTTACCTGATTGGCATCCAGGGTGATGCGATGGCTTTCCTTGCTTGGCGTAAAGTCGGCTGTGCGAGGGTAGCGGCGGATTCTGATTCTCGTGTTTCCGGCAAAACTGTAATTTCCTTCTTCCGGAAGGCGGAAAGCTTTTTCTTTCTGCAGGTTATCCATTTCTTTCTGAGGTGTGATAAGCAGCTTTTCGCGGTCGATGCAAAGTATGTATTCGTTGCTTTTCCAAATCTTGCCTATTCCACCGTCCTGGCTGTTCATACTTTCTATGATGCCGTCGATGGTATCACCATGAAAACCATAGCTGCCGATTAGCTGATGGAGCATGAACTCCGGACTTGCCGCCTGCATCACGAGTTGCTTGCCGATGGTTATGGTATTGCCGGAATCATCGGGCTGCGATGGTACGTCCACAGCGTCATCGAGCATCATCTTAGCCTGTCTGAGGTATCTGGCCGATTGGGCGATGTTCTCCCTGGCAGCAGGGTTCAGCGTTTCCAACAGCGGAATCACGTGATGGCGAATCTTGTTGCGCAGGGCATCATCCTCCAGGTTGGTGGAGTCGGTGACGTAGTCTTGCCCCTTTTCTGCGAGATAGTCCAGGACGTCCTGTCGGCAGATGCAGAGTAGGGGGCGCAGGATGTTTCCGTTTTTGGGAGCAATGGCAGCGAGTCCATCCACCCCCGAACCTCTCAGCAGATTGAGCAGTAGCGTTTCTACATTGTCATCTCTGTGATGTGCCACGCAGATGCCGTCGGCTTCAATGTCTCGGGCGAGTTGAGCGAAATAGCGGTAGCGCAGATCCCTGGCAGCCATCTCGATACTCACCTTGTGCTTTTCGGCATAGGTGAGGGTATCGAAGTGGATGCGATGCAGGCAGATGCCTTCACGCTCGCAGAGATCTACGCAGAATTGTTCGTCGCGCTCGCTTTCTTCGCCACGCAGGTGGAAGTTGCAGTGGGCTGCATGGATGGGCATCCCCAGGTTCTTGAGAATAAGGAGCAGAGCTACACTGTCTGCTCCTCCCGAGAGGGCAACAATATAAGAACCGTCGTGCTTCCACATTCCGTGGCGCACGATATAGTTTCTGACTATCGTTTCTATCTTGTTCATATTCTATATTCCTGAATCTTCATCTTCTGAATCTTTCTTTGCTGTAATTTATTCCACCTGCCTTGAAAATCTAACCTTGAAGTTTCTTTTAATGTCCTTCTTTCAGAAACTCCTCAGCGCGCTGGAGATCTTCCGGGGTATCGATTCCCACGGTCTCAACGTCTGTGGTTCCCACCTTGATCTTGTATCCGTTCTGCAACCAGCGCAGCTGTTCCAGGCTTTCTGCAATTTCGAGAGAACTTTGTGGTAGCTGTGTTACCTCTCTGAGTACTTCCTTGCGATAGGCGTAGATGCCCAGATGCTTGAGGTAAGGGAAATGCTGGAGCCACTCCTCTCGCTCCTTACCTCGTACGTATGGGATGACGCTGCGGGAGAAGTAGAGAGCGAATCCCTGGTTGCTGACTGCGATTTTCGGACTGTTTGGATTCTCTACAGCCTCCATCGTGGTGAAAGCCTTGCCCAAGGTCGCAATCTGGGTTGTTGGGTCATCGAAGCAATGACAGATGGTTTCCAGCTGGCTTTTTGCCACGAAAGGTTCATCGCCCTGTACGTTGACGATGACATCCCAGTCGCCGCCTATCTTCTCGATAGCCTCCTCTATGCGGTCGGTTCCGCTCTTGTGGTCTGTACGGGTCATTACCGCCTTACCGCCAAAAGCTTCCACGGCATTGAAAATGCGCTCATCGTCAGTAGCCACGTATGCTTCTTCTAAAACAGCAGCCACCTTTTCATATACATGCAGAATAACAGGCTTGCCACCAAGCATGGCAAGAGGCTTGCCAGGGAAACGCGTTGAAGCGTATCTTGCTGGAATAATACCGATAAATTTCATAAGCTTCTTTTTTATTATCGCTTCAGAGCGATGTTGTAATTGTAATAATGTGTATTGCCGGTGATGTCTTCGAGCACCTGGATGAAAGGAGGGAACTTCACGCTCTCGCGTTTTGCGATGCCTTTGGTTTCCAGGATCATCAGGTCTTTTACTGGCTCTGAGAATGAATCCAGCTCGAAGTACTGACCTTTCCAGATAAAGCTCTTGCGGTGCTTGCGGATGGTAGCACGGTAAGGGTCTGCCTGCTGCAGCATATTCTCGTAGAGATTGGCGCTGATCTGTCGCTCGGTCTCAATCTGTTCGTTGTCGGCTACGCGCTTCTTGGTGGTGTGAACATATACGTACTTGCCACCTTCGAATCCGCGGCGACGGAGACGGATCTCGCTGCCTGGTTCTCCCGAAAGATAGGTCTGGACGATATCGCTGTCGATGGCATTAGGAACTTCGCCGGTCAGTTTCACGATATACTTTCTTTCCTCCTCGATAGGTTGTGGAATTCCCAGCACATTGCTGATCTCCTTGAGTACACGGTTCAGCTTGTTGTTGAAGTCCTCGTGGTTGTTGATTACTCTCAGATGTGGATGGCCCTTCCAGGCGGAAACGATTCTCTTGTCCAGTTCTCTGGCTATCTGCAATCCCTTTTCGTCAGCCTTTTCCACTCGCTGGGCATTGTTGGCTGTGGTGTAGAATTGTTCAGCGCCATCTGCGGCAGAAACCAGATGCAGTACGGCATCGTAGCGTTCACGCAGCTGGGTGTTGGTGTATCCCTGCTCGGAGATGATGCGGTTCCAGAAGTCTTCTGTCAGATAGGTGGAGATATCCATCGTGCCACGGTCGCAGACGATGATGACCGGCTTGTCGATGGTTTCCGCCATTTTGGTGAAACTGCCTTCCAGTCCAATCTGAGTCAGGAAGGTAGCTTTTTCTCCCTCGAAGAAGAACTTCTCGTTTTTGGTGAGATAGTTCATACCTGCCTGGGTGAACATGGTAGGAACCTCAGGAATCGTAAACACCTTGTATCCAAGGCCAGAGAAGTGGTCGATTATTTTTACCAGCGCAGTGGTTTTACCTGCGCAAGGACCACCTGTAAGTACAATTTTCTTAATTGTATTCATTATCTTATTTTTTGTTATTATCAGATGCGTCATGGGATGCGTCAAGCGCCCTCATTCTTTTTATGGGTGCAAAGATAGCAATAAATTCTTTAAGAAAGAAAAAAACTTTCGGTTTTTTATTTTACAATACACCCGTGTAACTGCCTGATGATCAACTAGAGCTTTTCTGAGAATTACATATTAAACACCGAGAAAGCACCGAGTTGCGCGCCAAACAAAACGCTGATAATCAAATGTTTGCGTTGGCTATATAAAACAAATGTTTGATAAAAGCGCTGCTTTTTCGCGCAGAACGGTGCATAAAAACTCGTTAAAATGCTATTGCTCCAGCATCTTTTTCGTAAGTCTATCGATGGTCTGTTGTTGACTATCGATAGTCTTGTTCTGGCGCTCGACGATCTTCAGCAGGTTGGCTTGATTACCCTTCGAGAGTTCTTCACCCAGAAGGAGATAATTAGCATCAACCCAATCGACGGCATTAATGATTCTCAGCATGATATCGTAACCAGGAGCGTTTCTTCCTGATACGATATTCTTGATTGTCGTCCAAGGTACACCGATCTTCTTGGCAAAAGTCGCAATGGTGTGACCTTCTCTCTCGATGATGCCATTGATGCGATCACCGATAGTTTCTGTTGTTACTGTAGTTTCTTCTGTACACATAATTATATCTAATTTCAAACAAATTCACTCAAAATACTGAAAAAATACTAAATAATCAGTGAAATGTTTGGTTATATCACCGAAATATTATACTTTTGCAGCGTGCGAATGTTTCACACGGTGCAAATATACAAAAAATATCGCACATAATGCTAATTTCAAACAAAAATTTAATAAAATGGGTTTTAGTGAGTACATGAAAAGTCTTCCCTATCCACGATCCAAGGCCGTGGAGGAGATTGCTAGCTTATGCAAAGTGTCTAATAGTTCCGTCTATAGATGGATACAGGGCAAGTCCGAGCCGAACGCTCTATGCAGAGGTCTTGTCTCTGGATATCTTGGTATGCAGGAGAGCGAACTTTTTCCTAATTGTCAATAGTATGGAGTCGATAGAGTTTTACAATACCCCAGAAGGCGATGTCATGTACAAGCCGATTGGGAAGCCGGTGCAAGAGCTTACGCCGGAGAGTAGAGATATCATAGAGGAGATGCTTGATGTTATCAAGAACAGATATCCTCAGGCCTTCAAAGCTCTCTGTGAGCTATATACCGCAAGCGAATTGAATCGCAAGGTTTACGAGTTTAATATTGTTTCCAGGTTCTGCAGATGCAACTTTGGAGAGTATGACGCTCACACTCCAGATATTGATGCAGACGGATTCTTCCATTTCGAGGAGGTTAAATGCCCTCTTCGCGGTGAGTGCAGAATGGAAGGTGCTATCTGCAAGCCGAAGCTGGATTCAAAGCTGACAGATCGGGAGCTACAGATCATCGAACTTATCTCCAAGGGATTCAGAGCACAAGAGATTGCAGACAGACTATGCATCTCTGTAAAGACAGTGCAGCGCCACCGAGAGAATATCAAGGCTAAACTGCAGATGCGTTCTCTGGCCCAAGTCTCTGCTTATTACCACGAACACATCAAAAATAAATAGCGATGCCACCTCTGGAATGCATGAAATGCGTGGATGGCAGAGCCTGCGTCAATGGCAGATTCTGCCTGCCGCAGAAAAGATATGTTGAATACGTCAATAAACCTATCTGCAAAAATGAGCAATAAAAAATGGAACAAGAAAGAAGCGGCTTACCTGATTGACAACTATGGCAAGATGAGCCTTGAGGAGTTGTCTGCCAATCTCGGCCGTTCCGTCATGGCTGTGCGTCTCTATGCGCTTCGTCATAGATTGGACGACAAACATCAGGTAGTAAAAGAAAACCGACTGAAGAAGCTGCTGGAATATCGTTTCCGTCATCTCGAAGACTTTCATCCGAGCAAGTTCTTCTTCCGGGAGACCGGAATTAATCAGGTGAGATATTGGGATCTGTTCTTCGGGCGGAAGCCAATCAATCCGGAGGAATACAAGGCTGTTGCCGAATATTTCAATATTACGATCTCGGAGGCATTCGATTCCCTTCAGCTTAATCTTTTCGAACAATAAATATGTGAGATATGAAAATCGACTCAAACTTCATCGAGAACGTCAAGAGTAAATTGGATATTGTTGACGTAATCGGTTCATATATCACCCTCACGAAGGCTGGCATCAATTACAAGGGCATTTGCCCGTTCCACAATGATAGCCATCCTTCCATGATGGTGAGCAAGACGAGGCAAACCTATCATTGCTTCGTCTGCGGAGAACATGGAGATGTCCTGGACTTCCTGAAGAAGTACAATCAGATCACATTTCCTGAAGCTCTGCGAATGGCCTGCAAGCTTGCAGATGTAGAATTCCCCGAGCAGGAGGCAACTCCCGAAGAGAACGCTGCATATAAACTTCTGGAATCTCGCCGCATAGCTATTGCTGCGGCTGCCAAATTCTATCAGGGGAACCTATCCCAGGCAGAAAGCTTCCTCAAGCGTCGTGGCTATGACTATACTGACAAGACGCTTGCAGAATATGGTGTTGGATACGCACCTGTTGGCAATGTAGCAATGAAGCACCTTACGGAGAACGGATATAATCTCCAGGTTCTCACAGACGTTGGGGTATTAGGCAAGTCTCAAGATGGGAGAAGCTATGATTTCTTCCGTGATCGCGTCATGTTTCCGTTCTACGATGTATCAGGAAGAATTGTTGCGTTTTCCGGAAGAATCGTCACTCCGAATGATAATGCCGGAAAGTATGTCAACACTGGGGAGACTCCTATTTTCAGAAAAGGTCAGCACATTTTCGGACTCTACCAGGCTAAAAGAGCAATCGCCAAAGAAGGATTTGCTTATCTTGTCGAGGGGCAATTTGATGTTATTACCCTCCATAAATATGGGGTAGAGAATGTCGTCGGCGGCTCCGGAACCGCATTTACAGACGACCAGGTAAGGCTTATCCTGCGCTTCACCCAGTCTGTAGTCATGATATATGATGCTGATGATGCAGGTATGAAGGCTGCTGTCAAGAACTGCGAGCTGTTGCTGAAGGCTGGTGCAAGTGTCAAGTGCATCCGCTTGCCAAAAGGGTACGACCCAGACAGCTATGGCCAGCTCTGCAAGGAAGAAACAAAAAAGAAGCTATCTGAAGCTATCGATACCTTCCCGAAGGCAATGAAAAGAATGCTGGTTCCTCGTGGTTGCAAGGATGAAGCAGTCATTGCTGCAGCAATGAATACAATCTCCAATCTCATAGCCTGCGTACAGGATGCAGGGCTCCGTCTCGAGTACATGAAGACTATGGCCAGAGACTTCGATACGAAAATGACCATCCTGGAGGATAAGGTAAGAGATATCCGCCGTAATGTAGATAGTGTCAAGAAGGAAAATCTGCAGAATGGCATCTTTGGCATTGATAGCTTAAAGGAGAATCTGAGAAACAACGAGCCTGCTGTAGTAACCTCATCGATAGATACGTTCATGGAATCATACGGAGATAATCCTATCGTGTATGTTGCCGGCACGCCATCCTCGACTGATATCGAGAACCTCAGACGTATCTGCTGTTATTTTGTCACCACCGAAGAGGGATGCAGTATCAATACCACTACAGGAGAGGATAGCGCCTATATGGCAACACTCGCAGAGATGTATAAGGCAGGTATCTCTCAGATAAGAGTCATGCACGAGGATAAGGTGGAATCCTTCATCGATTTCTATATCCGCATACATGGAGAGCTGCTGTCTGGATTCCTAGGCGACAAGGTTCCGATCATTACGAGGTGTATCGAGTTGACCAGCTATGCGGAGGAAACCGTGATAACTGTCAACAAGAACCATTACTGCAGTAAATTAGGACTATCCAAGGGCCAGTTCGATGAGATCCGGAAGCCATTCGTCAACAAGCGCAAAAATGTAATGAAGGCGAATGCCCTGAAGGATGATCTCTATGATGATGACTTTGACGGCGACGAGGTTCCCAGTTATGTCAAGGAGGGAGAGTACGCACAGATGTTTCGTGAGTGCAAGTATTATCCTCGTCTTAACAAGCAGGGCATACCAGTCTGCTATATGTTTCAGAATAAGAACGGACGCGGATTCTCTCAGGTTGCAGACTTCTATATGGTTCCTCTACTCCATATTTTCAATGAGGACTTTGAGCAGAATAAGCGAGTACTGAAGGTGAACCGCAGATACTTCGACAAGCCTTTATATATTGAGGTACTATCAAGTTCCCTGAAGAAGATGAGCACTATCGAGGACGTTCTTATCAACTACGAAGGCGTGAACTTCACAGACGGAGAAGAATGGCAGTGGAGACGCATCAAGGAATATATGAGCCGCCATTTCGTTCAGTGCCGGGAGATCCAGGTATATGGAAACCAGCAGTCGGAGGGAATGAGCCGGAAGACAGATGAGCAGTTTTTCGCTTTTGCCAACGGAATTGCCCACGAAGACAAGGACGGGAAATACGTGTTCGAGAAGGTTAACGAGCTGGGAGTTGTCACCCACAATCACATGAACTATTACCTTCCTGCGTTTTCTACCATTTACGCCGGATCCGGACGCCAGTCAGATAAGTACGAGTTGATATCTCAGCTGACATACGATGATATTCCTGCCGACAAGCAGGTCAGTTTCGAGAAATGGGCATCCTTAATGGATAAGGTCTATAAGATTAATGACAACGGCAAATGGGCTATCGTTTTTGCCCTGATGTGTGCCTTCAGAAGTAACATACACTGCCTGGACCGACTCTTCACGGCTCCCTTCTTCATGGGCCCAATGTCTTCAGGTAAGACTCAGATCGCGATATCTATCCGTTCTCTCTTCATCAGTCCGACCATCCCGATTTTCAACCTCAATACAGGTACGGACGCGGCGATGAGTACGATGATGGGTACATTCCGTGATGTTCCGGTTGTTCTCGATGAGTATAATAACAAGGATATCTCTGACACCAAGTTTCAGGCGCTGAAGGGTATTGTATATGATGGAGATGGTAAACAGAAGCGCCGTGGAACCTCTGGAAGAGATATCGAAAACGACAAGGTATTTGCGCCTGTGGTTATCTGTGGACAGGAGACCCCTCAGCGCGATGATAATGCTCTTATGAGCCGAGTCATCATCTGCGAGGTTCCGAAGCCTAAGAACAGAACACAAGAAGAGACGAAGCTGTTTGAGGAGCTGAAGAATATAGAGAAGAATGTAGGTCTATCCAACGTGTTGCTGAAGGTGTTGTCGCTTCGCCCTGCCGTGATGGATCACTTCAGAGCACTCAAGCAGGAAGCCTACAGCGAACTGAAGAGTGACGTAATCAATTCCGGTGAGATGGACCGACTGATGAAGACCGCTTCCTTATTCCTGGGAATGGTGAAACTGGTGGAGCGATATTCGGATCTGAAGCTTCCGTTTACATACGAGGCGTTCTTCGCCCTGGTGCAGGAGAAGATCAAGTTCCAGTTGTCTCTGATCCGAAGCACAGACAAGCTCGCCATGTTCTTCAACGCAGTCAACAACATGATCGATACCAAACAGGTGCTCGTTGGTAGAGAAATGCTCATCGAGCAGCCTAAGAGCGTTACGGGCAAGGATTCTCACGGAGACAAGAAAACGTTCGCTTTCGAGCCTGGTACGCATGTTCTGTTCCTCCGTCTCAGCAGCGTGTACTCCATCTACGACAGAAGTGGATACAACAGCGAGAACACAACGCTATCTACCCTGGAGCAGAATCTTCGCTCGCATCCATCATATATTGGAACCGTACCATCACGCCGCTTCACCTGGGAGGAGACCGTCGAGGTTGCCAAGCAGGATGATCAGGAGACGATGGTAAGAGTCCGTAAGGAGCGCTCTACATCCACCAGTGCTATTATCATCGACTATGATAAGTTTATGGAGATGTACAACATCGACTTCAGGCGAGGGGATATCCCTGCCGAGAATACCCCTCAGAGCGCTCCAGAAGCGAATGGGGAGTCTAATACTGATATTAATTCACAGGAATATAAGCCTGGCTGCATTCCGTTTGACGAGACTGATGCAGGAAAGATGGGAGGAAAGCCGTTCTAGAAGGACGGCTCTTCATACCTTATAATAGGTATATAATACCCCAATTTAACGATACAAAGATACAAAAAATATTCGAGAAAACCAAGCGAAAAAGCATTTATTTTGAGTTGATTTCGCATATTTCTGCCCACGCAAACCCGGGAGGGTGAGCGTGGGCATTTTTCTTACATACGTGAGGCTTCCAGATGCGAAAAATCCCCCGTACCCCCTAATTTTACAAAAATAACCGGGAAAAGCGATGTTTTGAAAATGTTTTTTAGAAAAACACCTTCCTACAATCCTACAATCCTACAAATGAATTTCTTTTCAAACTATTATTATCTATTATATATCTTATTATCAGTTAGTTAGGTTGTTTTTGCGGTTTTTGCGGTTTTGTAGGAAATGGTGTAGGATTGTAGGACGTTGTAGGAAATAAGGAATATTTACATTTTGCCGTTTCCTACATTTTCTTCCTACAAAATACCCCTATTTGTAGGATTGTAGGACGTGTAGGATGCGAAAAAATGAGTGTGTAGGTCGAAAATATGTTTGATAAAATTTGCTTAACTCGCTGATTTTTAGTATCTTTGCAATATCGTACCTGCGATTTGTAGGATTGTAGGACGGTAGGACGCAAAAATAATCAAAAACAATATGGAAAGAAAAAAACGTCTCACGAAACGAATTGCTTCTGTCAGAATCGAGCCATACCTGGCAGAGTATATTCAAAAAAAGCTGGAAATTGAGCCCGAAACGGGCGGAGTAAAGATACCTTACACCACGGATTTGTATTACGTGGTGTGGAATCTCATGGCCAAGCCGGATGCGAACAGCGTTGGCCAAGAAGACTGTAACCTCACCATCTATCTTCCTTCCCGCCGCTCCTGTATGGATGGCCATCCGGGCAAGGATCCTGCCTATTACAACTATCTGTCGCAGCGGGCAGCCAAGAAGATAGAGGAGCACATCCGTCTGCTCTTCAACTTCGAGTTCCACCGCATCATGCTGGAGAACGAGGAACTTGGAAGGCCGAAGCGCAACCAGGATGTCGTGGAAGAGTTCATCAGAACGTACCATCTGAAGTCGATATCATCGGATGCGCTTCTGAAGAACTTTTATCGCTACCGACAGCGTATCTGTCCTAAAATTCCGCGAAAATACCAAAAAAAACGCGGTGTTTAATTATTTTTAATACATACCGAGTATAAAATATTGTCACCTAAAAATTAGCAATAATCACTCTAAAAATACGCATTATGGTAGAATTTTCTTGTCTTGTGGGTGTCTCCCTAGTCGGGAGCCCCGAAAAGTGGGATATATTTATGGCAGATCCCTTCACTTTTGAACCAGCCATGACCGAGGAGAACGGTGGCGTGTATTGGGACTGCAGCAAGACTTTCGTGGTCGATTTGCCCGATAATGATACGGTTAATGAGCTTAGGGTTGCTCGCAATGCTATCGTCTCCCTCTCAGACGTTAGCCATGCAAGTGGCTCGCAGGATCCTGTGGAATATAAAATAGGTACGGAAGATCTCCCGGCGAGGGTGCAGCTCGTGAAGTACCCCAACAAGGCGAAACTGATAGTTAATTGCAAAATGCTCCGCAACCCGCTTGGTTAAGGTCTTTTCTATACCTATTATAATAATGTACCTTTGTAGAAAACTTATATCAAGATGGACGAAATACAGACCCTTCTGCTCTCCACGCATCCGCTATGGATTACGGAAGATGCCTACCGTCGGCTGATGGTGGCAGCTTTCCCGCTCTATAGTAACGTGGCTAGCATCGAACACAAGAGAGCCGAGCAGGCAATGACCATAGCCGAGGTTCGGGAATATCTCAAGACTCATACATACTATCAGTATGAGACTCATAAAGCCCTGGAAGTGCTATCCTCCAAGGCAGCCCAGAGTGAAGAGACCAGGGATGTGCAGCTTACCGACGAATATGATTCTCCTTCGCTGAATGAAGGATCTATCGCCTATCACCGTATATTTGGTGTCGTGTCAGCAGATAGCTACTGGTACTTCTCTTCCAGACAGCTGGAGCAGGATATCATGGCAGCAGAGAACAATCCTCAGATATCTGCCCACCTGCTTCATATCAACTCTCCTGGAGGAGAAGCCTGGTACATGGACCGTCTGAGTGAGACTTTGCGCAACGCAAAAAAGCCGATTCTCGCCATCTACGAGGAATATTGCGCATCGGCAGCCTATTATATCGGCTGTCATGGCCAGAAGCTCTATGCAACGACCAGCCACGACTTCGTAGGCTGCATCGGCACAATGTGTTCCTTCTGGAACTTCGAGCCTTACTTTGAGAAGCTGGGATTGAAGAAGATTACCGCCAAGGCAACCAATTCGACCAGAAAGAATAAGGTCTTCGAGGATCTGAAGGATGGCAAGACAGAAGAGTACATCAAGAATGTGCTCGATCCGATGAACGAGCAGTTCCTGGCGGAAGTCAAGGCCATGCGCCCTAAACTGTCTGAGCTAGGCGATGACGCTCCTGTTCTTCAGGGCGAGAGCTTCTACACAGATCCTGCCGAGGAAGTTGGACTCATCGATGGCAAGCGTACCTTGCTCGAGGCTATTGCCGAGGTTGCCCAGATGGGAGATGCTTATATGGGAACCCAGAACCTGTATGGATTCTGTTAATACTTAGATAAGAATTTTGTTTGTTTTCTATTGTTGTTTTAATATTTAGTTAATTTGTTTATATGAATTTCAAAGCAAGACTTAACAAAGTTCTCGAGAAGCTTGGCTTCGTCAAGAAGTTCGAGAACAAGAGCCTGACTTCAGAGGAGTACAAGGCTCTTTGCGAGGAATACCAGAAGGAGTACCAGAGTACTCTCGTCGATGACCTTGCAGCCGAGAACAGTGCAGCCGAAGAGGCAGAGCATCAGCAGCAGATCAACTCCCTCTACGCTATCGTATCCAAGGCCAACAATGCTGCTGGTGATGGTAATGATTGCGACGATGATGATGAGGGAAAGGATTCTGATGATGGCAAAAAGAATGAGAACAGCCAGCAGCCTACCGGTGCTTCTCAGAACGTAAGTTACGAGCAGCTCACCAAGGCTGTGTCTGGTCTCGCAGAGAACGTGATGAAGATGGCGCAGGGTACTGCTCCTGACAAGCCTGCTGCCCATGTCACTGCTCCTTCTATTCCTATCAATGGCTTCGAGTCGAACAGCAACTATCTCTTCGGAATCGAGCACTCTCTGTTTGATATGAAGAAGCGCTGGAACCAGATTACAGTCAATCCGGCACTTGCCTTAGCGTCTGAACCTGATGAGGAGAGCGATGGCAAGGCATTCCGCAAGGAGTCTATGGCGTTCGCAAGATCTCTTCAGCTGCGCTACAAGTATCACCAGAGCCGCAATGAGCTTGGTGACGTCAAGGCGCTTGCTTCTGGCCAGTTCGCTACCAACTATGGCGGTGTGGATAATGCCGGATTGGGCGATCAGTTCGTCATTCTCCGCCAGGATGCTCTTATCGCACGTATTCTGGAGCTTCGCAATCTTACCGAATACTTCCCAGTTCGCTATGGTGTGCAGGACCGCGATATCCTCTTCAATGCCTTCTTCGATGAGGTATCTCAGGGCTACCAGCCAGGTGAGATCTACAAGGGTGGCATGCAGCTCGAGAACGAGATGGGTTACGTGGATGACGCCATGATCAAGGTGCAGTTCGGCCCGATGAAGGAGATTGAGCGCAAGTATATCGCTTACCTCAACAAGGAGGGTTCTGATCCTATCAAGTGGTCTATGATTGAGTTCTGCCTGCTCAACCTTCTCAAGAAGGCTCAGGACGAACAGAACCAACGCCGTATGCGTGGTATCTATGTGAAGCCAGAGGACGGTCAGCCTTCCAGCTATCTCAATGCCGGTACTGGTATCTGGTACACCCTGCTTCGCTATATCCACGACTACAGCATCAAGCCATTTGACAACAAGAGCTACAACACCTACACTTCAGCTAACATGCTGGATGCGGTCAAGGAGTTCATCACAGACGTCAAGACTCACCTCACTGAAGGTATGACACTCGATAAGCACGTTCTCTACCTCAACGAAAACCACATCGACTGGTGGCTTGCCAACTGCCGCGAGACTTATGGCAAGGATCTCGACTTCACAGGCCCTGACGGCTACAAGAACCGTGTGCCAGACTCTACCATTCAGATCAAGTGGCTCCCATACGAGGGTAAGTCTTGCTGGATGTTCCTGGATATTCCTGGCAACCTCCAGTTCGTCGAGTATCTCCCAGGCGAGATGTTTGCTGTCAAGATGGAGGAGCAGATGGAGATGGTTCGTGCCTGGAGCACCTGGAAGGAAGGCTGTGGTGCAGCATTCACCGGTCGAAAGTTCGAAACCAAGGCTGACATGGATGACAACGACTACGAATTCCAGCAGATCTTTACCAACCTGCCTGCTACAGTCATCGGTGCTGAGATTGACGGCGGAAGCGGCTTCTGGCACATCTCAGACGCCAAAACCTCTGCTACAGCCATCACTGAAATCAAGAAGGCAAAGCAGGGTGTAGCTTACTGCATCGAGATTGGTGAGGACGATGCTACCCACGGTCTTACTATCGCCAAGAGCGGTAATTTCGCCAACATCACAGCCGAGTGGACTCCTAGCCAGCCAGGCGACTACATCATGGTTATCCTCGGCAAGGATAACAAGTACCGTGAGCTCGAGCGCCGCGTAGGTGGCAAGCGAACCGTCAACAAGGCAGTTCAGCCTAACGTTCCTGGTGGACGTTAATTCATAATATATTAGTATTTAGTGTTAATTCGTAGGTGGGGTACACCATGTACCCTGCCTACACATTTTCAGAAAAGATTATGAAGAAAAACAATATTCCAGTATGTCACCGTGCGTACAATCCCAACAAGGGATACAGTTATGCCCAGCACAAGTGCCGTCTTCTCTTCATGACGATCATGATGCTGCTTGGCATAGTCTCGCTCCTTCAGATGCTTGATGATCCAACATCATCCATGGGTATGGGTGGAGCCGGTGTCTCCATGGCTTCATTCGTATCCCTTACCGCAATCGATGACGTGACCGACCGCGACACCCATGGTTCTGCTATCGCTTATCAGGTTGTGCTGGTTCCTACAACTCTCATCGATATGACCAAGGCGTTCCCGCAGCCGGATAAAGACCGAAAGGTGAAGGCGATGCCGTTTAAAACCGCAGCTGCAGATACGCTGAAGGCTTATCTATTCGATGCCCACGACATTCCAACGTTCACCGCTACGACCGAGAAGGGAGACATCACAACTTCCGGCGAGAATAACCTGGTGATCATCATGGGCGGTACCCGTGTGGATCTCTACAACTTCATCGAGCAGTATGCCGGCGGTAAGTTCATCATCCTCTATAAGCACGTGAAGGATACCCAGTGGTATATCATCGGCGAGCCAGAACGACCAATGATTCTCAACAACACCGAGACCAAGGACGACAAGGATGGCCGTTACACCACCTTCACCTTCAAGCGCACATCTGTCGATCTCCCTTGTCTCTATGCAGAGGATCCTCTTGGTGTGACTACTGATGCGGTTAGCCACTCGGCTGATACTCAGTAGAGGGCTGTAAGCACATCAGGCAAATAATTCTATTTCCCAAAATAATTTATCTTCTAAATTTTCAAAAGGTGTGTCGCCATCAAAAGGGTGGCGCACCTTTATTAATATATAATAAGGTATGTATAACAGAAGAGAAAAACTGCAGCTGTTCAATCAGCTGAGAGGAGAGGAACATGCCAAGGCAGACCTCTCGCTCCTGGATGACGAAAATCCACGCCATCCTAAGCTTACCCGTTTTGCCCGTGACCCTCAACGTTACGCTGATGAGATTCTCTATGCACTCCTGGATATCTGCGATGCAGACGAAATCGAGGATAACCGCAAATTCATTAAAGGCATGGAAGATGCTTCGAGTGAAACTTTAACGGACGGGGTGGAGAACGGTCCAGAGGGATCAGCCAATACTTTAACGGATGAAGCCGGGAAAGATCCCGAAGGTTCAAGTAAAGCTTTAACTGGTGAAGAGGAGAAATATCCAGAGGGTTCAAGCAAAACTTCGGCAGATGAAGCCGAGAAAGGCTCGGATGGTTCAAGTGAAACTTTAAGTGCGGAAGAAGCTCCTGATACTCCTGAAGGCAAGGCGCCACCAGAAGAAACCGCTGAAGCTGTCGGGCAGGAGGAAGACGGAAAAAAAAAGTAGTCCAAAAGGAAGAGGAATATCCTAACATCGACTGGGACAATCTCTATAATGAGGACGTGCAGATGGCTACCGTCATCTACAACGACCGTATCAACACCTGGCGCAAGATGAAGAAACTCGACGAGGTTCTGGACAAGAAGCCAAAGGAGCGGGATGTGGCTGCCATGGCAGAACTCCGCATCAGGAATCTTCAGGCCTTCGAGGAGCTGAAGGCATACAACGATACCGGCAAGTTCCTATATAAGCATCCATTGCTGAAGGGTAAGTCGGAATTCGATGAACTCGTGAAGCTCTTCAAGAAGGATCCTGCCGAGTTTCTTCATAAGCACAAGAACGTGCTCGATAATATCAAGCGCTACAAGAGCTACATTAAAAGAGATGATCGCAAGGAAAAACGTGCCAGCGACCGCGAGAACCTCCAGCGTCATCAGGAGCGTGAACGCATGTTCAAGATGGTGATGGAGCAGTATAGTGACAAATCAGATAAATCAGACGGAAAAGATGGATAAGACGGAATTACGAAAGATAGCAGAAACCTGCGTTCAGATGGTCAAAAACGGAGGAGTGCTTGAGCAGGCTCAGCTCAAGGCAGATGAGAAGATAGCTGAGCAGGCAGCCAATGGAGATCTCGACGCTATCAAGCTACTGAACGAGCGAATGCAGGACCGTGAAGAACTGAAGCTGAGGAGGGAGCTGTTCGGCGTATGAAAAGCGAGATAGAAAAACTGGAGAGCGTTCACCCGGACCTCATTACCACCTTCCTGACAACAGGTGAGGGCAAAGGCATTCCAGAGGATGTGCAGATCTTTCTGAAGCAGCTGCAATGGGCAGCCGAAATCTACGAGTATGAGCGCAATATTACCCGTGGCGCCCGCCAGCTCAAGCAGCGCATAGCCGCACAGCAGAAGATCTCCCTCGATGTGCGTACCTGCATGACCCGCATCAACCAGGCGATATCCTACTTCAATGTTGACTGCAACGTGAGCATCAAGGTATGGGAGAACGATTTCGCCAACAAGTATGAAGACCTTGCCAAGCTCTGTTCTGCCAAGCGAGACTACAAGATGCAGAAGGCCTGTATGGACCAGGCACTGGAGTGTCGCCGCCGTGCATCAGAGCAGGCAGAAGCCGATAGAGACCTCGGCGTGGTGTTCCTCATCACCCCGGAGATCACTCCCGAAGAACTGGGTTTTCAGAAAAAGAGTCTCAAGGAGATTGCCGCCAAGCACAACCGCGGCTTCTATATTTCGCTCATCGATGGTTTGCCTATCGAGAGCTCAGAGAAGAAACGTCTGCTTCGTGATGCTGACATTCAGGAAGCGGAAATTGTGGAGGATTTAAGCGATGAGCCAACTGATATTGAATGACAATTCGCTCGGTGAATTCGAGCATTATTATATGAACGGCATGCAGCTGCTTGCCAATATCATCGACCCCAACATGCTTTTTGCAGAGGTTGCCCGTGCCGGAGGAAAGACTGAAGGTGTGACGGGTCCTCGCCTGATACGTGTTGCCAATGATATGCCGGGAGAGCTTTCTTTCCTGGTTCACAAGACCTACGTGGCGCTGATGACCAACGTCTGGCCTAACATCCAGGCATACTTCTCCCGCCAGGTTGTGGTGAACGGCCAGCAGCGCCCCATGCTCGAGTATGGCATCGATTACGTGGTAGGGGAGAGCACGCTGCCTTCCCACTTCCGTAAGCCGAGATACCCGATAGCCTATGCCAAGCATAGCGTGATCTTCCGCAATGGTGCCCACCTTCAGCTGGTATCAAGCGACCAGCCGGAATCCGTGGCAGGTAGAAATGCCGTGCACGCCTTCGTGGAGGAGATGAAGCACAACAGCGGCGAGAAGCTGAAGACCCGACTCTTTCCATCTTTGCGTGGAGGTCCAGCCAATGTGCGATGTTCTGCTTACTATGAAGGTGTTACCGGCGTGAGTGATACGGCCCGTGTTGACCTTGGAGAGGACGATTGGTTCGAGGAGTACGAGAAGAAGGTGAACCCGAAGCTTATCGAGGAGATTGCTACCGTTTCCCTGGAACTTAACAAGAGCCTATACCGGCTTTTCATCCTCAGACAGCAGGAGCGAGACTCCAAGGATCCGGTACTCCTGGAGAAGATGCGACTCGAGACGGTCAGACTCAATTCCTTCGTGGAGCGGTGGAAGCCGCGCCTTGCCGACATGAGGCGCAACGCCATCTTCTATATCCGTGCATCCTCCTTCTGCAACAAGGATATCCTAGGCCCTAAGTTCTTCAAGACGCAGCTCGATACCCTTGATATCGACGAGTTCCTCACCGCCATCTGTGCCATCCGCCACAAGGAAGTGACCAACAAGTTCTTCATCAACTACGACTACGTAAGGCATCAGTTCAAGGACAGTTACAAGTATGAGTCGATTCTTCGTCTGAACCTGAAGGACAGATTTATCCTATCTGCCGAGTATCTTCTTCACTACGACCCTCAGGAACCGCTCTACATGGGCTATGACCCTGGCAACTTTCAGTCGCTCATCGTAGCCCAGAAGAAGGACTATGGCAGAAGGCTCGACATCATCAAGGAGTTCTTCGCCTTCCTGCCCAAGGACTACAACGACCTGGTGGCAGAGGTGCACCAGTTCTTCGGATCCGCAGCAGTCAACAAGACCATCTATCTCTACCCGGACCGTGCCGGCAACAAGCGCAAGGAGGAACGGGAACAGATAACCACCGACTCGCTCAATCTGAAGGCAGCCCTGGAGTCGTATGGCTTCATGGTGGTGCTCTACAACGAGGATGCGCCTACCATTTACCACTGGCAGCAGTTCAAGCTCTGCCAGATGCTCTTCGGGGAGCGGAGCCCGCTGCTTCCTATTGTCCGCATCGACGAGAACGAGTGCAAGAACCTGTGCAGCGCCATCATGATCTCTCCTCTGAAGAAGACGGAGGGCAAGATAGAGCTCGACAAGAGTTCGGAGAAGAAGCAGCAGCTCAAGAACCAGGCAGGACTCACCACGCAGCTTCCTTCAGCCATGATTTACCTGCTCTACGGTCTCTATTCCGATGCCGTGAAGGCGGAATTAAGTACGTATCCTACCGATTTACCCGACAATTTCGAGATATAAACGGTGGATAATATCCCATTTCTGCGGCAATAAAATTACTGCAGAAACCAATAATTCAGAGGAAATGAAGGGGTGCAAAACGCAAGGTTCTGATAATCAGCCCAAGCAGCCCCGCCTGAGAAAAATCCCGGAAAAACGTGTCACGGAATTGTGCACGCACCGCTGGGAAGGGGAAGAGAGGTGCAGCCCTTACGATTCTCGGAAATATGACGGCATCAGGGTGCAGCCGGTCTTTTGCAGGGCGATATTTTTTTGCTAACTTCGCATCGTTATGAACAGAAAGAGCAAGAACATCATCATGGATGGCATCACGGCGCTGCAGTGGGCCAGAGAGATCAGTAAGCTGCCCGATGGGGAGTTTACCCTGGTCTTCTTTCCCTATTCCAGGCAGAGAGACGAGGCAAGCACCGAGCTTCAGGTGCGCCATCACTGCAAGTACCGCACCCAGTTGCCAAGGGAGCGCTTCGCCATCGATGGTGAAAACTACTTCCTCTATACCGACGAGGACGGGAACCCCAAGATGTGCTACCGCATTCTCATCAGGTACATGGGGTTCCCTCAGGACGGATTTAAATTACACAAAATAGATTGGCTATGAACGATTATGAAATAGATATGTATGGCAATGCCGGCATCTATCTTGCCGATGGCAATACCTTCACCTTCCAGCTGGGCGAGGGTGATCCTGCCTTGGGTGCAGAGCAGCTCTTCCAGTCACCACTCCTGGAGTCTCCGTTCGGTGGTACGCTCTGGATGCAGCAGCACCACTACCTGGGCATACAGGGCTATCAGGTATTGATGCGCGGCTACAACAACCAGCAGTGTGAGGAAATAACCAAGGAGATCAAGGAGAACCGACTGCTTCCACGTCTCTACTCCAAGGAGATAAAGATGCTCTATGGCCATGGGCTTGCAGTATATAAGCAGGCTATCGAGGACGGCAAGCTGGTACGCAAGTACGAGGAACAGCCGGAAGTGATGGAGTGGCTCGACTCCTGGAGTTCCCGAGGCATCCCATCGGTAGAGGAGTTCTGCAAGACCTGCATCAAGAACTACTATTACTTCGGCGACTTCTTCGTGAAGTGGCGCTTCACCCGAGGCAAGATGATAGGCGTGGGCAAGCCGGTGGCAGCACTGGAAGCCATGGAGAACCGCTACTGCCGCCTAGCCACCACCCGCCACGATGTAGCTTCCGAGCTGGTTTCCTACAGCGATTTCCGCCAGGTAGTGGTAGGGCGATTCGCCTATGGCTTGTCAAGTTACTCGGTTTATCCGAAGTTCAGCTTCAGCGAGGTGGACAACTACAATTACGCTGCAATCTCCCATCACCGGGAGAAATCGGTGGACGAATACTACGGATCCAACGAGACCCATCAGGGAGCCAGACCTTCCATCCTGGGCAGCAACAAGACGGCACGCTACATCAACAGTTTTCTGAAAAACTCGCTTGCTGCAAAGGTGCACGTCATCATTCCGAATGCCTGGATCCAGAGCAAGCGCACCCAGATGACCAAGCTCTGCGAGGAGAACAAGCGGCGCAAGGCGAAGGGGCTGGAGCTGCTGAAGTACAACGGCATCGATATCGGTACAGACTTCAAGGAGTCGTGCATGGTACGCTACGTCCGCGACGAGGTGCGCAAGTTCAGCACCTATCTCTCCGGCGCCGACAATCAGGGCAAGGGATTCTCCTCCATCTCCTTCATGGATGCCCAGGGTCACGAGCAGTCGTGGAAGGTGGAGACCATCGACCTCAAGTACAAGGAGTACATCGATGCGCTCATCTCCTACGACAAGCGCACCGACCAGGCTCTTCTCTCTTCCGTGGGTCTCGATTCTGCCATATCTGCAGTAGATAAGGATGGAGTGATCTCGAAGAGCGGAAGCGATACCTATTATAATTATCTCATCTACATCATGTCGCTCACCTCCGAGGATGAGGTCTGTGCAGAACCTCTCAACTGGGCGCTGCGCCTGAACTTCCCGGAACTCTACAGGCAGGGCTGCCGTCTGGGCTTCTACCGCGAGGTTCCGCAGCGACAGGAAGATATCTCTCCGGATGACCGATTAAACCGCCAGCAGTCATGAACAAGAAATTTCAACTCAAAGACCTCTTCAGCAGCTACGCACAGTTCTGCAACAGTGCGCCAGGTGCTGATACCAGCGCCGACTTCGACAGCCTTCGGGGTTCTGCCGTTGCCGCACGCAAGCGTATTGTTGCCATTATTGGCAGCAATACGTTCTTCGATATTGTTGCCATCGGTGATGAAGACAGCTGCCTGAAGGACTTCCTCCGTGCAGCCATGGCAAACCTTACGCTTGCCACGCAGATCATCTTCGATGCCGTAAACCGCAGAAAGAACGAAGTGAATCTCTACAAGTACGAGCTTGAAGGCATGAAGCGCTCGTACATGGAGAATTACTTCAATGCGATGGATTCGCTGATTTCGGAGCTTACCGGGGATATCAGCGACGATGAAACCGCCGAAATCCGCCTAGCCATGGAAGACTGGCGCAGGACCAACTACTACAGGATGCTCAGCCAGCTGAAGGTAGATACAGCCGATGAATTCGATGAAATTTACCCTATCGACCTCTCGTATCTCTTCTTTTTCCGCTGCGTACCCCTGCAGAAGGAGGTGCTCGACGAGAGCATAGGCGCCTATTTCGAGCGGCTGGAGAAGGGTGGGGAAGACCAGACCTTTGCCGAGTTCGGACAGAAGGCGCTGCCTATGCTGAAGCGTGCCCTGGTGAAGAAGACCGTAGCAAAGTCACTCCGGCGCTTCGATATCCTGGAATTTCCCGCCACCATCCGCAACCTCTTCGAAGACAATACCGCCACCCGTTCGGGCAGCGATGAAGCAAGCCGGGCTCTCCTGCTGGCTACCCAGCTGGAAAGCGAGGCAGAAGACCTGCTCCACAATGTGGATATGCTGTTCGATGCCCAGGAAGGCAATGATTTTCTCTCCTTCTCGGCAGAGAACCGGCCGGATGATAATATGTACTTAATGCCATAGATTATGAAAAAATCGATATCCGTAAGAGCCAACGGGAAGGAATACGAAATCCCGAACTCATGGGAACTACTCACTTCTGAGCAGTTCCTGAAGCTTGTTGAGCTGCTTCCGCTCATGGAGAGTGGGCTGTATCCCCCAGGCGCCATCAAGTGTCTGTTCCTCTGCCACCTGATGAAGTGGGACCTTGCAAAGATAAAAAGAGACGAGAAGGCTCTCGAGAACTTCATGGCGATAGCCGACCAGCTTACCTTCATCTTCAAGGAGGCTGACGGTAAGATAGTACTCGATCTCTGCTTCTGCCGCCAGCAGCTGCCTATCATCTTCATCGACCAGAAGGCGTATTACGGCTACGAGATCAACACCGACTTCCAGTCGCTCACCTGCTCGCTCACAGCCCTGCAGTATATCGAGGCGCGCCAGCTTCTCGATATGGGCGAGGCGAGTCTGCCGCTGCTGGCAGCCGTGCTTTATTCCGGCAAGGGCGAATATTCCTCAGAGAAGGCACAGAAGCTGGCACAGCGGTTCAGAAAACTGCCTGCCAATACGCTCATGGCGATAGCCCTGAACTTTACTGCAGTAAACAACTTCCTCTTCTCTAAGACGGAATTCTCGCTGCTCACCCAGTTTGCGGTGCAGCCGGGCAGCTGCAGCATCACTACCGATGCCACCGATTCGCTCTACGACCTCTCGAAGGACGGGTTGGGCAATGCCCGACAGGTAGAGCAGATGAATGTGCTCACCTACCTGCGCATCCTTCGCAAGAAGACCATCGACGGAGTGAAGAGCCTGAAGGCATCCGGCATGGAGGTGGCAAAGATAGCCACCGAGGTGGGACTGCCCATCGATATCATCAACAAGATAGTATAACCAGGCAGGAAACCGCATTCCTGCGACAAAATTATAAGCTTATGTTATTGGATCTATTTACATATTTTGCCAAGTTTCCTGCTTCTGCAGGTGTTACCAAGGGTATCGCCACCAAGGGCGAGAGCAGTATGGAAGAATATGCCACCGTGCTCAGCATGCTGGGCAATATGCAGGAAAAGGAGAAGGAACTGGTTCCCGAGATAGAGAACTACGTATATGGCCAGTCGTTTGACGAGCTGAAGCAGCGCATCGACAAGCTCACCGGCTCCTTCCTCTTCGTGGATTACGGCGAGGTGGATATGCAGAGCGACGGCCGCAGAAGCTTCGAGTGTACCCAGCGCATAGCGGTGACGGTGGCGATGAAGCTGCCCAATACATCGGATATGCTCGAACGCATCATAGCCAACGACCGCACCCTCCAGATGCTCTCCAAGATTCACGCACGCATCATGGCAGATGCCGAGCGGGAGGAACTCTACTGGATGGACCGCGACAGCGTGGCCAACTGCGAGATCATTCCTTTTGTCTCTGCCGAGCTGCAGAGCTATGGGTGGACGCTGATGCTCTCAGCCACCGGAGCGGATATCCTGGACACCCACCGCATGAGCCGGAAGATGATGAAAGGATAGTCCTTTGCCATCTGCAGGAAAAAGCGTATCTTTGCAACGTCTTACAACAAAAAGACCTTCGATATGAAACAGTTAAAACATAATATACCGATGATAGCAATCACATCACTCCCGATCACGATAGTGACGGAGGGGTTCCAGTATGTTTATCAGGACTGGGAGTTTGCCAAGTGGATAGCGGTGGCAATCACCATCGATACCATATTGGGTGTGTGGAAGCATTTCATTCACAAGGATGCATCGAGCGAATCGTTCTTCTCCCGGTTCACCCGCAAGATTGTGATATATATCTTCCTGATGATTCTCAGCAATTTTGCCAGCCATGCCACCGTCGGTGGCACCGTGGTGGGTCCGATGCAGTGGATTGGTACTTATCTCTGCGTGTTCATGATGGTGAGGGAGATATTCTCCATCATAGAGAACATCCAGGCGATATATCCCATACTGCCCAAGAACTTCGTGAAGCGTATGAAGGATTTCAACGACAGCGGAGAATATATCAGCGGCAAGCCTATCAGGTTCTCTGACAAGGATGCCCAGGAAGAAGTTTGATTCGTTAAATGATTAATATATATAAGGTATGCCAAACAAAACTCAGATGGCCTTCGCCCGGCAGGTATATGCTGCAGCCGTGGAGGCAAACACAGAAATAGATCCTGCATTCGTCACCGCCCAGGCAATGCTTGAGACGGGATGGGGTTCCAAGGTGATTGGTCAGGCCAACCTCTTCGGCATCACCAAGGGAAGCCAGTGGGATGGTCCTGTCGTGATGGTGAAGACCCACGAGTATCTCAAGACTCCCAACCAGAAGTTCAAGGCTCCCGACCGCGTCATCTCCGTATGCAAGGTGAAGGGCAAGAACCTCTGGTATTACACGGTGGAGCGAGCCTTCAAGGATTTCTCCTCTATAGGCGAGTGTCTGAAGGAACATGAGCGGCTTTTCCAGAAGCCGGGCTATAAGGATGCATGGCCATTCCGCAAGGATGCCTACCAGTTTGCCCGCAAGATATGCGACGGGGTGGGGTGCAAGTATGCCACTGATCCGGCATACCTCAACATTATCACCTCGATCATCAAGACGGTGAAGTCAAAATGCAGATAAGATAGTGTTATAGGTTTATTAGTTAATAGTCAGTAGTTTTTTTGTTTAGTGTTTATTTAGTTGTGAAGATGCAAGAAACTAGTTTTTCGAGTTTTCTTAAGGTTGTCGTGCTGGCGCTTGTTCCTCTGGCGGCAGTGATGTCGCTGCGGGAATGCCATAACTACAAGAAGTATAGCGAGCGCACCAGCAGAAATCAGGATTTACTACTTCATAACGGTGAGGTGGAGATCGGGCAGACGCAGTCAGGTAAGCCGATGGCATCAGTTTCAGCCATATTGCTGGAGCCGTCCAGCCTAAAGCGTAACACCGATTCTCTCCTTGCCGTTACCAAGAAGGAACTGAAGATCAAGAACAGCCGGATGGTGGCAGCAGCCAGGACCTCCTCTTCGTCCTCGGTCGATATTCATGCCGCCGTTACATCCGGCTCTACAGATACCACAGCGCAACTTTCTGATATGCTTCTTTATATGCCCCCGCAGAGGATATCCTGGAGTGATCCATGGGTGAGTCTGCGGGGGACTATGGAGGCCGACAGCCTCCATGCCCATATAGAGATCAGGGATACCCTGCAGATGATCATCCACAGGGTGCCGAAGAAGTTCCTCTTCTTCAGATACGGAACCAAGGCTGTGCGCATGGAGGTGGTGAGCCAGAATCCGCATACCAGGCTCTCCTATCCCAAATTGCTTATTTTTGCCAAATAGATGATAGTTTAAATAATTGAATTAGTTAGGGGATAAAAATGCGTTTTCAACTCATACGTTAAATACGTGTAGATTTCTTTTACTAATGGTTAGAATGTTTCACAGGCGTGTGTTAATAATTCGCTCCACCCGTTTCTTATAGGGTCCGTTCTGTACGGAATGTGAACGGGATTTCAAACAAATAATAATTTGCAGTACTGCCCTGGTGCGTGAAGCATCGGGGCTTTTTCCCGCTTATTTTCTACCTTTTCATAGATGGAAAGCTTAAACATAGTTAAACATAATAATTTTATTATGGAATATTTGCACATATCAAAATTATTATGTATCTTTGCAGTCGAGTTAAGGAACATGTTTAATCAATTAGATTTTCAAGCTATGCAAGATGATTTAGAAAATGAAATCGAGAGAAAGAAGAAGCAAATCGAAGACTTTCTCCGAATCGCAAAATTCACCGGTCTTTCGCAGAAGGAAATCGAAAAGAGACTTGATTATCTCTTGGACGACCTTTCAAGACTGATGAAGAAAAGAAAGTAAAGTTTAACTTCCCCTCCTCCGGGAGGGGACTATAAAATACATATATTGACATGGAAGATATCAGAATCTTATTGGAAGAATACAAGTCTCTTGCCGGTAACACCGATGCAAAGAGCGAAGAGCGAAAAAACGAAATCATCGCTAAGTTGGAAACTATGGACAAGGATGCTGTGGCCGAGGTAGCACAGCCATTCGTGGAGGAGAATGTGGCTCGCCTGGAGAGCGAAGTGAAAGCTCTCCGCAGCCAGATAGATGAAGAGGACTACAAGCTGCTCCCTATCTCCTATATTGCCAAGAACTATTTCAACAAGAGCGCATCATGGCTTCTGCAGCGTCTCAACGGATATCAGGTGCGTGGAAAGGTCTATACGCTCAGCCAGGAGCAGAAAGGCATCTTTAACCAGGCAGTCAAGGAAATAAGCAATCGCATCAGCGCATTGCAGTTAGCATAGCTAACATGTTCAATAACTCAACTCAGCCCCGGTGCAGCAGCGCATCGGGGCTTTTCTTGCTATTTTCTGAAAATAATCAGTAAAATGTTTGATGGTTTCGAAGAAAAGTGCTATCTTTGCAGGCGTAATGATGACATTGAACTAGGGTTGTGTGCAGATTGAGCAGAGTTTGTACATAACAAGTGAAAAGAAATACAGCTGTGTGGCTCGTGCTGAAGGACTGCTCTCCGGATGCACGGGCCCTTTTTTATTGATTATGAAACCAAACTACAATGAGGATGGTTGGCCAGAAGATCCGAACAGTTATCCGGATACATCAAGTCACGGGAATAATCCCAAGAGAAGATAAGGCCAGCAGGATGACCGTAGTCGTTGCACTCACTATCACCGAGGCAATGATTGCGGTCATCGCTCGTTTTACGTGGCGGTTTCTTCTGTTAAGGCAGGCGCGGTTATGCTCCGTGGCGTTAAGGGTGCGCCTGATGGATGATATCACGAGATGGTGCAGGTACTCATCGTTTGCCTTTCCTTCATCCTGCAATCCCTTATTCATGGCCACATCTACCAGGTCATCCCTCAGCATCATGGCGGCATCATCGCCCGATGCCATGAAGTCGTGTACCCACATCACCTTACAGAACAGGATGAGTAGTGCCGCTCCGGTTCCTATCCATAAAGGGAGCGTGATGGCCATCAGCATCAGGGTCATCTTTTCCGTGGCAAGGAAAGCCGTGAGCGCCATGAATACCGTCATGATGAAACCTGCCAGCGTATAGTTGCGGTCGGTTGACTTGCGATACTGCTCCAGTATGCTGCTCGCTCTCAGATCTGCCCGTTCCAGCGCAAATCCGGCAAGCTCCATGCTGGCAAAGGAGGCTGCTTTGTTACTTATTATCTTTTCCATACCTTATATATATATTAATAGGTGAAACATTTCTTTCCTGCAAAGATACGCTTTTTCCGCTTATTTCCCGTATCAAGACATTAAAAATGAGTTAAACATAAAAGAAAGTTTATGTTTTATTTGGTCATTAAAGGATTTTTATGTATCTTTGCATCGTGAATAGATAACTAGATGTTTAGCAATTTAATTTTAAGCGTATGACACAAAAAGAGTTAGAGCAAGAAATTAAAAGAAAGGAAGCCGAAATCAAGGCCCTTCTCGAACTGAAAGACTTGGTCTTCGATTACGAGAGACAGATTGATTTGAGACTCGCAGACATTTCTAAGCTCTACAAGCAAAGAAAAAACTAAAAAGTCCTCCCCTAGGGGGGAGGTTCTTTAAACAATATAAATATAAGAATATGGAGCATATTAAAGAATTAATGGCAGAGTACATGGCATTGGCTAGCAAGCAGGATGTCAAGAGCAAAGAGCGCAGAGACGAGATTCATCGCTATCTCAGCGCAAATGCTACGGAGGAGGATAAGAAATATATTAGTGAGGTGGTTGTTGATAGAGTAGCAAACCTGAAGCTGGAGGTTGCCACTTTGCGTGAGCAGCTTGCAGAGGCAGATTATAAATTGCTTCCACTAAGATACATCGCACAGAAATACTTCGGTAAAAGCGCTGCATGGCTCTCTCAGCGTCTCAATGGCTCAGAGGTTCGTGGTCATGCTTATACGCTCAATTCCGAGCAGAAAGAGATTTTCAATCGTGCCGTCCAGGAGATTGGACAACGCATTAGCTCTTTGCAGTTAGCATAGGGTTATCTATTCACACATTAAAAATTAAAAGATCGCTTTAGAAGCCCCTGGTGCGAGATGCATCGGGGCTTTTTCGTGCCTTTTCTGAAAATAATCCGCCAAATGTTTGATGGTTTCAAAGAAAAGTGTTATCTTTGCAGGCGGAATGAAGAAATAAACGATAGCTATTCGTAGGCAGGGCATGGCTTGCGCATGGCGACAGTTATAAGATGCACACTCTCACAGTGGCTCGTGCTGAAGGAATGCCCTCCGGATGCACGGGCCCTTTTTTATGATTATGAAACCAACAGACGATGACGACTGGATTCCTCAGCGTGGAGGTGGAGACGACCGCTCAAATGGTGGAACCGTGATACATCCCCAGAGCAGAGGCTAGAAGCGAGATGGCGGTGATGATGGTGGCGATGATGACAGTACACCTGATCACCGTCATCGCTTTTTCTATCTGGTCGCAGCGGTTGGCAAGAATGTTCTTGTTGCGGTCGATGATTTCCTGGTTATTGCTGATGGCATCGAGCAGGGTATTGATGGAGTATAAGGCGTTCATCTCTTCCTGGTTATGCCCATTCTTCAGAAGTCTGTCGATGTTTTCCTCCTGTATCATGTTCCTGGGTTCATTGCCCGTATGCCGGAAGGGGTGTACCCACAGCACCTGGTTTACCATGATGTATAGCGCCATGAAGATGCCTGCCCACAGAACTACAGCAGTAGAGAGCTGCCATAAAGACGGGCTGGAGAATACGAATGCCGTGAGGGCGATGAACACCGTGAGCAGGAACCCTGTCATGGTGTAGGCACGGTCGGTGGACTTGCGGAGCTGCTCCAGTGTGCTGCTGGCCATTCTGTCTGAGCGCTCCAGGATGATGCGGGCGGTGTGCTCGTTCAGGTTCTTGCGAACCTTGTTACTTATTATCTTTTCCATACCTTATATATATATATTAATAGGTGAAACAATTCTTTTCTGCAAAGATACGCTTTTCTGAAGAATAAACGGGGATTTTGTGCCCATTAATGTTAAAGTTTAGTTAATATAGCAAAAAAGCTACCTAAATATTTGGTAGTTTATAGCTTTTTTGCTACCTTTGCAGTGTCATTCAGACAAAGAGTTCTTTAACATATTAATTTTATATGAAGTATAATCAATTGTACAACGAGTTGACGAAAGCGGGATGCTTTGTCACTCGACATGGCGCAGAACACGATGAGTGGTTCAGTCCTAAGACTCAGATGAAAATCAGAGTTCCAAGACATGGTAGCCATGAGGTTAGACCAGGGTTGCTTAGACGCATTAAAAAGACGTTGCTCGGACAATAAGTCCGGGCAACTGCCCTTAACCTTACAAGGAGTTGTCTTCTATAGAAAAATATGTTGGGGACTCTTTTTATTGAGAATTTAAAATTAAAAGAAATATGGCAAAAAACGTAGTATTGATTTTGGAGTATGGTGATGGCGGTTACTCTTGTTACAATGATGAGCCATTGGGTAATTATGGTGTCATCGATGGCGATGGGGCTACCGCTGAGGAGGCAAAGGCTGATTTCATGAAAGCTTTGCAGGAGTGCAGGGATGATGATCCTAATAACAAAGACTTGCAAGACTTGACGTTTACATATAAATACGATGTGCAAGCCTTCTTCAAGGAGTTCTCCTTTCTCAATGCTACTGAGATCGCCAGACGTGCAGGCATCAACCCATCGCTCATGCGCCAGTATGTAAGTGGTGTCAAGACTGCTGGAGAGAAAACATATCAGCGACTCAATGCCTGCATGAGCAATATTAAAGCGGATTTACAAGCAGCCGCATTCTAACGGTTGTACTTCATAAAAATTAAATGAACTCTTGAGCCCCTGGTGCGAGATGCATCGGGGGCTTTTTCGTTCCGATTGGTTCCGATTGATTCCGAATAATTCCCCAAATTACCCCGATTTTATGCTCTACAGCATCTTTTAGTGTTAATTTTTCGCATCGTGAGAAAATTTCCCCGTTTTTATTTGGCGGTTCCGGATTTTCTTCTTACCTTTGCAACCGGTTACAAGATGATAGTAGTCTATCCGGCAGGGCGACCGTTTCGCCTATGGCTTCTCAGCCGCAGGCTTTTTTTATGCCCAAGAGTATCATTTTCCCGGCAACGGGAAAAAGGTGTACCGATATGGCGGCTGCATGAACCGTAAGATTTGATTTGTCCTCTCGGATAAGCCATCATCTTGTAACCAACGGGGAATGCAGCCGCCACCCTTTTCTCACGAAACAAGTGCGCTGCTAATGGTTACAAGATGATGCAATATGCAGAATTCTATTTTATTAAATGATGCGATGCAGGCCAAGCCTGCCGGCATCCACGTGAATGTGAACGAGGGAATGAAATCCCTCAAGTGTGCAATCAAGCGTGAGGCTAAGCGTCTCATGGCTACCAGGAGCGAGACCTTCAGCTGTATCTGCGAGGAGAAGGTGACGTATGGCGAGGTGGCATTGACCATGGTGGGCATAGCCTGCTTCGCGGTAGTGATGATTGCTGGTGGTTATCTTTTCGGAGGGGAGGTGATGTAGTATGGAGAATATAGATGTCTTAACGGATATTGCAGAGCGCGTGGCAGAATACAGGATGTTCTACCCGGACACCACGCTGACAACGATCAGTTCTAACTCGGAAGAAACCTTCAGTGACAAGGAGGCCATGGAACTGAGTCAGAAGGTATGCAGCATGACTACAAGCGGCCTGCTCCAATACAAGATAGCAGGCAGAAGCCTGTTCATCTTCAAGTCGAGAAAGTTCCTCGAGGTGTCTGAAGGCTTCAAGGAGGGAGCCAGGGTAAGATTCCACGACCCGAGAACTCCCGATATTCGTCACGAGGCATATCTCATGTCAGACGGAATCCAGTATCGAGGAGGTATCGCTATGATTAATCAGGTTGGCAGTGATGATCCGGAGATGGAGTGGGGTACTTACGCCGTATATTACCGTCCGGTAGAGGAGGGTAAATAGCCATACATCACTCATATGTTTGTCCTTTGCGCAAAGGCAGAAAATCCGTACCTTTGCACGCAGAGAATTATTAACGCATAACACATTTAATAAATTATGAATCAGGAGAAGAATATCAATACCCAGTCAGCAGCTGAGGTAATGACCACCGACGAGTTTCATCGTCAGTTAGTAGAGAACACCGAAGCCATCAACAAGGAGCGTATGGCCTATGAGCGCAAGAAGATCCAGCTTCAGCAGGAGTGCGACTGTCAGAAGAGTTTAGCCGACAGCATCCTGGAGTCTATTCAGCGTGAGAGACAGGATCTGGAGCTGGAGTTCAGCAGCAAGAAGAGTTCCCTCAATGATCGTGAGCGCAATGCCAACGAATCCCGCCGTAAGGCTACCGAACTCTATCTTACCGGCATGGCAGAGGCAAAGGGCGTCCACGCCCTGAAGAACCTGGAGCTTCAGAACCAGCGCCACAAGATTTTCGAGGCTTACCGCAATTCTGGGGGGGCAAGTCTTGCCGAAGATTCCCAGCAGATGTATCCAGAAGGATGGAGCCGTCCAAAGCCTAAAGATGGAGGAGTGAGTGATGAAGAATGATAAGAAAGTTACAATCGCAACGAAATTTGGCAGTGGAGTAAACGCTGTAATTCCAGATGATATCAAGCCGCTGGAATTCATTCAGAAAGTTTACAAGCTGCTGAAAGAATGGGGCGGTCAGGACGACAAAAGAGGTTTCCTGCTGATAGCCACGTGCGATAGTCAGGACAAAGGCTTCGACGGCGGACTGATATCGGGTTGCTGCGGTGATGATGAAGTGCTCGCTAAGATGATGTGCGGAGTCTTGGAGAACGACAAGGAGTTTCAGAAGATGATGATTGGCGCTTTCAAGTTGAGAGAGCAAGCCAATCAATAACAACAATAATTAAACTAGTAAATTATGAACGATCAGAACACAGATACAGCCAAGAAGGCTGCTGAATTGGAAGAGGAGAGAATGCACCCTATCTTTGATGAGTGCGAGGTGAACGACTTTGGTGAGGTAAAGCGCCACTACATGCTCAGCATGAACGGCATGTATATCTCGGGCATTACAGATGACCAGCTGAAGGAGATGCACGAGAAGCTTACGGAGCTGCTCACCGGGGAGAAGCCACGCAAGTATTTCTATGGAGAGGCTTCTATTCCTCGCAAGAATGGCGATATACTTTGCAAGAAGGACTTCGTGGTAGAGACGGATGGAGACAAGTTCCCGCTGGTGGACGCTCTTCATCATTCGCATGCATTTTTCGAGGATTCCAAATATGCGGAGGATCTCGATTTCAAGAACGCCCACATCTGCTGCTGCTTCGAGATCAGCAAGGAGGATTACGAGGCATTCCAGGAGTATCGCAAGAAATAAGATTTTTTTTTGGTTATTTGTTACATAAAACAAGCTTTAGTAATAAATTGTGAAATTTTGCCGAAGGTGGTTGCCCGTGAGGGTAGCCATCTTTTTTTCTTAGTCATAAATTTGGTTTTTCGGAAAAAGCGGTGTATCTTTGCACCCGAGAAGTAATAACGTTGTAACTATTAAAACTATTGAGATTATGCTAGATACTTTCTTTGGCTTCGTGCAGTTCGTGTCGTTCGTGATTGCGCTTGTTCTTGGACCGTTTATTGTCGGATCAAGGATGTTCGCAAAATGGCTTGTTTATCTGACCTTATGTACCATATTTACTCCTTTGTTTGGAATACTTATATACGTAAAGTTCTTCAGGTACTAGTCCTTTGCCATATGCTCGCCTGTTATTATATTTGCATTGATAATTAGTAACGAATATGATAACAGACAGTCTTATCAAGAAGAAATTTGTTCATGAGACGCTGCAAGAAGGCATCTTGCAGATATACTCAACGCAGGAAAACGTGGTGCGCAACAACTACCATCGTCGTACAGGCAGGTTGCTCACCACGCTTTCCGCACACTCGTTTGATAGCCAGATATCAGGCGAGAACCGCACCATCTTCGTGCGAATCCTTCCTTATCTCCGTTTCCTGGATATGCAGTACCGCCAGCGCAATGACCGTATCAGCAAGTTCAAGCGCAGGAACCTTGCACTCTACAACCGTGTGGTATGGGGCGTGCTCTATCACGAGACGTTCCCTAAGCTCCGTTATGGCTTCACGGATGAGATACGCCAAGGCATCCGTCAGGAACTGGAAAAGTCACTCAACCCTCAAAAATCATAAGTTATGGCAAGTAAACATTTAACGGAAGACGAAATTCGATATACCGTAGATGTGAAGACTGCCGATGCGCAGAAAGCCATCTACACCCTGGAGCAGCAGAGCAAGAAGCTGCGCTCAGAGAATAAGGCACGACTCAGCCAGATGATCAGTCTTGAGGCAGCCGGAAGAAAAGAGTCGGAAGCCTACAGGAACCTGAAGAAGCAGTACTCCGAAACCAGCAAGGAGATCCGCACGCTTACCAGCCGGATAGGCGAGCAGACCAGTCAGATCAATATCCTGGATATGAGTATGGTGCAGCTGAAGAAACAGCAGAAAAGCCTGCAGAAGGAATTGGATAATACCGTGCAGTCGCTCAATCCTGAGGCTTACGGCGTATTGGAGCAACGACTGAAGGATGTTTCCGGACGCATCTCAGAACTGAAGCAGAACGCCAAGAGCTTTGGAGAACTCGCATCAGATGATACCGTGAATGGTGTGCTCCTGGGTAACCTTCTAACTAAGGGCGCAGAACTCTTCAGCGATAAGGTCCGGGAGTTTAAGGACTCCATCGCAGAGCTCATCAATGGCGGTCTCGAGATGGCAGAGCAGGCTGACGGTGTGACCAAGGCATTCAATGGCTTGAACCAGGAAGGATTGCTGGATAATCTCCGCAAGGCAACCAAGGGAACCGTAAATGACGTGCAGCTGATGACGGCTGCCGTGCAGGCTAACGATTTCCGCATTCCGCTGGAAGATCTGGGCAAGTATCTGGAGTTTGCCCAGCTGAAGGCTCAGCAGACGGGTCAGTCGGTAGATTACATGACCAACAGCATCGTGACCGGTCTTGGCCGCAAGTCTCCATTGATTCTCGATAACCTGGGCATCTCTGCAGCAGAAATCTCAGAGAAGACCAAGGAGACGGGCGACTTCATGAAGGCTGTGGCAGAGATTGTGGATACCCAGCTGGCTGCGGCAGGAGAGACCTATATCAGTGCAGCCGACAGGGCAGCCCAGAAGACAGTGGAGCTGCAGAATGCCCAGAAGGCACTGGGTGACGAAATCCTCCCGCTCAAGGAACAATGGGATGATGCCTATGCAGATATGCAGCTGCATACCATCAGTCTCATTTCCTGGTGTGTGAAGCATCAGGGCGTGGTGAAGACGCTGGGCATCCTGCTTGCAGCCTTCACGGTTGTAGCGATAGCCACCAGCAACGCCATCAAATCGAACATCATCGTGACCAAGGGTGCTGCCGCAGCCCAGCAGGCATGGAACGTGATATGCGCTACCGGAACCGGACTCCTGAAGCTGCTGCAGGCAGGCTTCTACCTGCTCACGGGCAGGGTGACGCTTGCCAAGAATGCCTGGACTGCCATGAATGCAACGATGAAGGCAAGCGTCTTCGGACTGATTGCTACGGGAGTGGTACTCCTCGCCATGAAGCTATGGGAGATGAAGAAGGCAGCCGATGCGGCAGCTCAGTCGCAGAAGGCGCTCAATGCCATCAAGGCAGAAGCCCAGAGGCAGGTGGTGGAGGAAAAGCTGAAGCTGGAGAACCTGATCAAGGTGGCCAATGACGAAAAGCTCTCCATGGACGAGAGACGCAAGGCCGTGGAGGCACTTAACAAGATAGTTCCTCATTACAATGCCACCATCGACCAGACCACCAAGAAGTTCAAGGCATCAGACAAGGCCCTGAAGGCTTACATCAACAGCCTGGTAAGGCTCTACGAGGTGCAGGGTGCCAAGAAGCAGATCCAGGAGCTTGCCGAGAAGCGTGCCGGACTCACCATCAAGCTCGGCAAGGCGAAGAGCCGTCTGGCAGATGCCAATAATGCCCGCGGCTTCCAATATACCACCTCATGGGGAGCTACCGGAAATACGCAGGTGGATGCAGTTTCTCGTTTCAAGTCAGAAGTAGAATCGCTTACTGATGGCATCAATCAGCTCGACAAGCAGATTGGAGCCATAAGGGATGCCTTCGGCAAAGATATCATGCACCAGACTGTGAAGGAGGCTACGGATCCGGAAGTTCCAGACAGCAACATCGGCGGCAAGGGCGGCGGAAAAACGGGCGGCGGTCATACCACCGGAACATCATCAGCCCCGAACCCTGACGATATCGCATCGAAGAAGTTTTCAGAAAACCGCCAGGCAGATATCGATGCTGCCAACCAGGATTACCAGCAGGACGTGAACAACTGGAACATGGCCCTCGCCCAGAAGCAGACCACCCAGGAGAAGTACGACCTCGCCATGCAGGCGCTGAAGACTCAGCATACTGCCAACATCCTCGCCATCGAGACCTCCTACAGCGAGCAGTCGAAGAACATCGATATCAAAGATGCCGAGAAGAAGAAATCACTCCAGGATAAACAGCTGGACAACCAGCGCAAGGCAGAACAGGCGCATTTCGACCAGCAGGTGGCAGCCGAGCAGGCTTATCAGGATGCCCTGGCCAAGGTGATGGAGCAAGGGGAGACGCAGCAGGAACTGACCCTGGAGCAGCAACGCGACCAGAAACTGGAGATACTGAAGGGATATTACCAGGCAGCCCTCGACCTCGCCAAGCAGAACGGAGAGGACACCGTGCAGGTAGAGAAGGCATACAAGGATGCTCAGGCGCAGATAGATGCCGAATACACTGCCAAGCACTCCGAGCAGCTTGCCCAGCATGCTGACAAGGAGAAGCAGGCAAGGCAGGCTCTCGGCTTCGACAAGCAGAGCGAGTACGACCAGCAGCTGGAGCAGCTTCAGCAGGCACTCGATAACCAGTATATCACCCAGGAGGAGTATGAGAAGAAGGTGCAGCAGATGAAGAAGGAATCCTTCATGAAGCAGGCTCAGTACTACACCGACCTCTTCAGCAATGCCGTGGGTGCGCTGCAGAATGCCGAGATGGCGAACGTGGATGCCAAGTATGATGCCGAAATCAAGGCAGCCGAGGGTAACACCGCCCTTCAGGAGAAGCTGGAGAAGAAGAAAGCCAACGAGAAGCTGAAGATACAGAAGAAGTATGCCGACGTGAACTTCGCCATGCAGGCAGCTCAGATTATCTCGAATACTGCCACCTCCATCATGAAGGCATACAGCGAGATGGGTCCGATAGCCGGATCTGTGGCAGCTGCCCTGATGGGTGTGACGGGTGCAGCCCAGTTGGCGGTGGCGAATGCCGAGCGCCAGAAGGTGAAGCGCATGACCCTCAACGGATCAGCCAGCGGAACCTCTTCGGCAGGCAGCCGCATAGCCAGCGGAAGGGAGAGCGGCGGACGCATCGACGTGGAGCGGGAACAGGACGGCAAGCACTTCAATGCCGAATACTCACCAGGCAAGCGAGGGTATATCGACCATCCTACCGTCATCGTGGGCGAGGGTCCCAAGGGCAGAAGCAAGGAGTGGGTGGCATCGAATGCAGCCCTGGAAAATCCTACCATCGCCCCGCTCATCCATCTGATGGATGCAGCCCAGCGAGCCGGACAGATACGAACCTTCGATATGGGCAAGTATCTGATGGCCATGCAGGGCAGGGTTTTGGGTGGCAATATCGAGCAGGGACCTGCTCCGTACCCTCTCCGTACCCGCTCCGTACCAAGTCTTAGTGGGGCTGATTCCTACGTCGCGACGCAGGAATTCCCACATCGCGACGCGGGAATTGCTACGTCGGGACGCAGTAATGACGAGCTCCTGGCACTGCTCAGGGAGCTTCGCGACAACGGAATCCACTCCCATATCTCGCTCACGGAGCTTGATGCCAAGCAGGAACTGAGAAACCAGGCGAGGAAATTTGCCAAAAAATAAATGATGATCTATGAAAATAACGAATCTGGATAAGGGAAAAACCTACCAGCTTGGCGAAGGTGCCAAGCTGGAGGTGGAACGGACCAATCCGTTCTTCAACGACTACGGGGAGACGACGACCCCGCTGGATATACCGGCAAGCGACTACAACCGCATGATACTGGGATATCCCGACACCTTCGGGCTGCGGGAGAAGATGGTGGCTGCCAACGTGAGCATCGAGGATGGGGAATATTTTGCCCAGTGCAGGCAGATTGTGCTCTCGGCACAGCACAAGGGCAACATCTCCTCCTCCTTCTACATCAACGACGGATCCTTCTACTCGAAGATACAGAACGTGAAGCTGAAGAGCATCTTCAAGGACGAGATGATACCGGGGTGCAGCACCCTCGATGAGTGCATCAGTTTCTGCCGGTCGCTCATCGGCGGAAAGAACGAGAACTACGATATCTTCCCTGTGCTGCTCACCGATGACTCGGGCAAGGATACCGGCTACGACTACAAGATCCTGAACGGATGGGGAAACCAGCAGAAGCTGCCGGATGCCAAGTACTGGAGGTTCAAGAACACAGGAGGCTACGAGTATGTGGCGGCTCCTGATGCCTACGATTTCGTGACGTGTGCCGGAAAGTCGAACCGGTTTCAGGGCGAGTTCAACCGCACGGAATATGTAAACGAGATTCCGGTGAGCCTGACACGGGGCTACTACATCTCTCCGTTCATCCGTGCCAACTATGTACTGAAGCGGGTGTTCAAGCATTTCGGCTACGACCTGCAGGAGAACTTCTTCACCCAGACCGAGCCGTTCACCAAGATGGTGCTGGTGAACAATGTGATAGATGTGATGGTGAACGGGCATATCCGCATTGAGGACCTTCTGCCGGATGTTTCCGTCTCCGATTTCCTCTCAGTTTTTCGGAAAAAGTTTCTGTGCGAGTTCGTCTCTGACGAGGGAACTCACCAGGCGAGCATCATCTTCCTGAAGGATGCGGTGGAGAGTGCTCCTGCAGCAGATCTCACCCGCCAGATGACCGAGGAGCCAACCTTATCCTATAAGACGGCATCCGACTACAAGCGGGTGGTGCTTCGGGCGAAGCACCAGGCAGACAGTGATGCCGAGGACAGCTACGACGACCTGAAGGATATGCTGGCGAAGAACACCGGTGCCTACTTCGACAAGGTGGACGGCTGTTTCTACAAGGACGGATATTCGGGCAACTATCATGTGAAGTCGAAGATAGGCGAGGGCTCGCAGAGCTATGATACCGGTGAGGAAGATACCGACACCCAGGATATTGAGATACCCGAGATGATACCGGAGACGAGAACACTGAAGTACCGCCAGTCGGTGGACGCTGATACCATCAGCCGGGAGATGGGCAGATTTCTCTACATAGGCAGCTATGCCACGCTCAACTCATCGATGAAGGTTGCCACCGAGGACAATTCGGAGAGCAGCGAGGAAGCGGTGACTACCCCGGTGATGCTTGCCTTCCCGTATGTATCGACCGACGGGATGCCTTGCGGAACCGTCACGGCATACGATATCCACTATGAATATGACAACCGCTTCGGTCCGCCATCTCATGCTTCAGAGGAATCCCTCTACCGCAAGATATTCGATTATGCCCTGGTATATAACGGTGACGACGGCATCTTCGAGAAATTCTACCGCCAGTATGACCTCCTCTTGAGGAATTCACTCCAGGAACTCAAGGTGAAGCTGCTGCTCACCCAGTCGCAGAAGCAGAACCTGCCTTCCTATGCCAAGGTGGTGATCAGGGGAGTGAGCTTCTTCTTCAACAAGCTGAAGTTTACCCTCGGAGGGAAGAGTGAACCTACGGAAAGCGAGCTCAGGACCATCGCCCTGACTACCCCTATACATGAAGCTTCGCGGATGATAGACGTGATGCCAGCCTTGAGCTGCGGTTACAGATGGGTTGGCCATGAAGAGACGGTGGAGGTGTCGGGCAGCGAATACGAGAATTCGGGAGACGACAAGGACCGAACCTTCAAGATTATCTATCCTCCTCTGCCTTCAGCCGAATATGTGGGGCAGAAATATGGTCTGCAGAAGACGTTTGTGAGCCAGAAGACCCGACATGCGACGATGTTCCGTCACTCCAAATGGGTGTACCACTGCACCACGACATGGCTGGAATGCGAGAAAATCTAGGACGCGGGAGTCCTTTGCAAGTTACCTGTATTATCTTAATTTTGCGTTATAAATAATCAACACAACATTAAGATGATACAGGTTTTATTATATCCAGATGCCCTGAGCCTGGTAGGCTCCATGAATGCCTTCGAGATATACAACGACTCGAAGACAGACGTGGTCTTTGCCCTTCGTTACCATGGCGCAGAGCAGAACATCGTTCAGCATACCTATACGCCGAACGATGAGCACCGCATCACGGTAGATGTGAAAGACATCATCCTTCCGCTGCTGGCTTTTGAGCTGAAGGATGACAGCACTCCGTATATCCAGGAGAACATCATGAAGGCATTCTCGGCAGAGATCTACGAGGTGGGGGATGCCGGAAACAGGAAGGAATTCTCCTTCTCGGTGATCAGATCCGGAGTGGATAAGCTCGCCGATTCTGCCGAGAATTTTCTGAAAAACAATTTCCTCACCTGGCAGCCGCAGGTGAAGGCTGTGACGTATTATTCGCCGGAGTTCCTGACCTATTATGCTGCAGAAGCCTGTGCGGTGAAGTGCAAGGCGTATCTCTGGAACGGCACGGGATATACGGAATCGGAAATCACGCTTGCCCATCTTACCGAGGGCTGCGTCTATACCATCCCGGTGCAGTATGCCATCATCGCCAAGGCTCTCAATCAAAAGACTCCATCCTATTATGACGTATGGGTGGAGAAGGAAGGCGGCGACCGGCTTACCTATGTGCAGCGCTATTATGCCAGCGACATGAAGAGCGAGGAGGAGGAATGGTTCCTCTTTGAGAATTCGCTGGGAGGAGTGGACTGCTTCAGGGCTTACGGCAACAGCGAGAATACTGCAGAACATACCCACAACGTGGCAGAGATCGAGGATGACTCGGAGGAATACCGTGTAGATACCACCAGGAAGTTCAAGAAGAACACCGGCTATCTGGACGGTAAGGAGCGCCTGTGGCTGCTCGACTTTTTCCCGAGTCTGGGCAAGTATGTATATCATCGCAACAGCTGGCGGAAGATTACCGTCACCGAGAGTGACGTGAACTATGAGGCGAAGGAACTGCCATCAAACTACACCTTCACCTACAGATATTCCGATGCCCGTCCTTACCTGAATCTCTCGAGAGCAAGCGGGGAGAGCCTTAAGCAGATGGATATCCATCTGCCTGATATCGGAAATTTTACTATCGCCCCTCGCTTAGTTGAGTTCCCGCGCCAGCAGCTGGGTGGAGGGGTCTTGTTCCCGGTTCAGGATCCTCACTCGGAAGAGTGGGGTACAACCACTGCAGATGCCATCTTTTCGGCCTTCCTCTCGGCGATATCCAACCGATATTCAGGAAAGGGAGAGGTTGGCCACAAGCATATCAACATCAGTGTGCTCGATGCACTCTCTTTCGTAGGAGGCTACCTATTATATAAAGGTGAGAAGCTGAAGGCTGGTGTGGCTGACGTGGCGAAGGAGCTGGACGGCGAAGCTGCCATCCTGAAAAAGTATATCCGCAGGGATATCGATGATACAGCAGAAGGTACGATAACCTTCGAGAAGGTGCAGAAGTTTCTTGGCGGTATCATCGCTCACTCCATCTCTTCTGATGGGGCAAGCGAGGAGAACGGAAAGGGGTTTACCATATTACAGAAGGATTCTCTTACCAACACCTACAAGCTCTGCATCGATGAGGTTATCGCTTACACCGTGGCTACGGTAGGTAAGCTCTTCGTGAACGGAAATTCCCGATTCGGAGGAGAATTATCAAGCAAGCAGTTTATTTCCGGATTTCTTGGAGGTTTGGGCTGGGGTATCTACAATACGCCAGTTACCAATGCCGCAGGAGTACAGGAAAACAAGTGGACGGGAGAGTTTGATAATGTCATCGTTCGCGGATCGCTCAGAGTCTTCGAGATGATTATCTCCCAGCTTCTCGGCGAGAACGACAACCGTATCTTCACCGGAATGATGGAGGTTGACCACTATGATGCAGAGAGTGGCAGGGTGTATCTCAACACACAGGACGGCAAGCTCTACAACCCTTTCCGCCGTAATGACATCATTATGGTGCAGCAGTTCAATGGTATGCCCAATAGCAGTAACGACTACTATGTAACAAAGAACTATGAGCTGCTGATTACGGATGCCGGATGCGGCAGTCTGGAGGATGGCGACAAGCGATTGGACTGGGTGACGTTTACCAACTTCACCTCTTCGATGGAGGGCGCCACAGCCGAGTCTCTCATCAAGAAGAAGGATACCTTCGTGAGAGTGGATAACCTCAGCGACTCACAGCGCAAGGGTATCATACAGCTGATGACCGTGGGTGCGAATACTCCGTACATGGATATTATCTACGGACTGAAGACAGACCCGAACAATGCGCTGAAGGGAAGACTCGGTAATCTGAAGGGCATCGTTCATCCTATCCTCGGAGAATTGTCGGGATTCGGAGAGTTCTTGAACAATCTCTATGCCGTGGGTGATTTCATCATTCAGCGCACCGGAGAAAGCGTTGACTCGAAACTTCAGGTGCTCGAAAATATGTTCTCCAGCAGATTCTCACAGACCAGCTACGAGCTTACCAACTCTGATAACTATCTTGAAAATGGTCAGTTCCTTGAACAGGTAAGGGATGACGAAGATACTATCATTTCCTGCTGGGCGGTGGATACCACAGACGAGTCGATGTTCTGGGCAGATGCGCTTGGCAATCCATTTATGGTGAACGGATTGCTCTCGGTAAGCGGAAACCGCAAGGTGTCGATAGACAAGATGGACGGAAGGCAGGTGCTGCGCTTGCAGAACTGCGGAGTGAAGCAGCTGAATGCCCATATCCGTCAGCCGGGTACTCACAAAGAATATCAGCAGCCTAGCGGTTCGACAGGAGATAATGGCTTGAAGAAGCCTGCTACAGGCAGCACCGATGTGCAGGATAGGCTCTACATCAGCATCCGCATCTTTGCCAAGACAGCGGGAACGCTGACAGTTGGCTTCGAGGGTTGCTCATCGGTATCGGGCAAGAGCAATACGCTGACTGCTCAGAATGTCGCCGTGCCTTATTCAGGAGACTGGACGAATATCCCTCTTGAGGGAGTATGGAATGGAACCGGTAATTTCGTTCTCCGCTATACTGGCGACTGCTATATCGCCATCGCTTCAATCACGGACAAACCTCTCAGCGAGTTTTCGAAGAGTGTAAGCACTCAGATAAAGCAGACTGCCACGAATATCCAGCTCTTGGGCGAGAACATCGATAGTGTGAATGGCACGACTACGCAGCTGGGGCTTGACCTCGATGCAGAGAAGAAAAGCATCCGACTATATGTAGATGAAACAGACAAGGCGAACCGGACGTTTACGACATCAGGAATTGAAGCTTCTGTTGGAAAGGTGCAAGCTTGGGTAAAGAACCTAGATTATGCTACCAATACGACAGTAACTTCTAAGGTTGAAATATTATCTGGACGCATTACGAGTACTGTAAATAAGGTGAATGCGAATTCTACTAGCATCACGAATATTCAGCAGGATATTGATACCATCACGCAGACGGTAGGGCAGGCTGCTACGAAAGAGCAGTTGAAGGAGAACGTTGCCACGCTCAACAGGGCCATCGACAGTGCTAGAAGTCATGCAGATGATGTCGGTACAGGTATCAGAAATGATTATGCCTCTACCATTACTCTCGTTAAGCAGAGTAGTAGTAGCTGGAGTGTAGCTGCCGGAGGATTCGATTCGAATGGCAAGCTTAAATCATCTGCTGGAGCGGTATTGAATACAGATTTTGCAGGGCTTTTCGTTAGTCAAGTAAATGAAAAAGGGCTTGTCAACAAAGGGCAGATGAATATAGCCATCAGTAATGGAATATCTACGGCTACCATACAGGCGGACCAGATAAATCTTACGGGTCACACTATGGCGTTCACTGGCGGTCAGATAACCATCACTACTGATAATTTCACGCTCGATGGAAGCGGTAACATGTGGTGTCAGAATGGCACATTCAGCGGAACGGTTACTGGTGTACACGGAAGCTTTAAGAAACTTGATTGTGTTGACAGCAACGGAAACGTTGTTGGAAGCATTAAGTTTGGTTCGGATGGCAGATTGTGGTTCTCGGGTGATATGTATCATCAAGGATATGATAATGCCAAGAAACGTAACTATCGCTTCTATGCAGCTGACATCTTGTGCAGAGGAATGTTTGGACATAGGCAGAAGACGGTGGCTTATGTTTTTAACACATATATGGCTATATACAACAAAGATTCAGACGATGTGGATCATTACGTCATGATTTCACTTGAAAGCGGAACGGAATCAGGCAAAACATACAACAAAATACCTCTGTTTGGTTTTGCCGATTATGAAGATACTTCAGGTTTTGCGATAGATGTGGTTGTCATTAATAGCAGTTCTGATTTCTATTACGTATTCGAGGGAATGGGTAACGGCAAGGAATGGCGAGTCATTAATGGTAATGATAAAAAGACAATTCATTTTGCAGATATTGGCGGATGGCATGAGTTGAAAGGTGGCGCAAGCTTGTCTTGTGTATATGTGGTTCCGAGATTACTGTCTCCAACCCCATCCGGCCTTGGTGCCGGAGTCTTCTGGAGCGGTGAAGCTGATTTGAACTGGTCTTAATTTTAATCTTATAAATCATCATAATTATGAGCAACGAAAAAAGTAATATTGAAGAAGCCTTCAAGAGTACGGCTTGGTCTTCCTTGAGCGCGGAGTTTGCTCCGCATTTCTTCGAGTATCTGAAGAATCATTCGAAGAATGTGTACGAGTGCGAGAGGGTTCAGTCTCTCGAATACGTCACCACGGTTCCTGCCCTCTACGACGACGGCAATGGAACGAGAAAGCAGGTGATTGTACCTATGAAGGTCTTCACGCAGGATATTGATGCGCAGCTCGAAGAGGCCAAGAAGGCGGTAGGTATCGCCAATCAGGCATCCGAGAAGGCAAACGAAGCTTCGAAGACTGCCAACGATGCGCTGGCTGCCGTGAACGAAGCTACGGAGCAGGCTGCCGCAGCCACCTCCGCAGCAAACACCGCAGCAAAGGCTGCTACAGATGCAGCTGCCGGAATCACCGATACCCTCAATGAGCAGAACACCAAAATCGGGGCAATCGGCAAGAAGCTCGATGACCATATTGCAGACGTGGCAGGTAACAAGGGTGGCAACACCTACAATGTGACTTCGCAGGTTCCTCTCGCCAGTGGTTACTATACGCTAACTACTGCCATAGCAGCCGTGCCGGAGAAGAACCGCAGCAAGGGATTGTGTATCACCTACGAGGAATCGCAGGGTAAATGGATTACAAAGCAGTTTATCGGTACTGACATCAGCACTTGGAATGCAGCCGCAAGCTGGGAAGACTTCGGCGGTGGTGGTACGGTGAAGACCATCACCTTGAACGGAGAAAAGAAGAATCCTGACGTCAACGGCAACGTGAATATCGACATCCCTAAAGTCGAAGTAGATGAATCCCTCGATCAGGAATCTACCAATCCGGTTCAGAACAAGGCTATCGTGGCAAGGCTCAACGAGCTGGAAGCATCGGCATTGAAGTCTGTAGATGTGGAGCCGAATGATGATGAGACTGCCGTACACGTTACCTTCCGCAACAAGCGAGACGAGGAAATCACTTCCGCTGACTTTCCGATGGGTAGCGGTGGAGGTGGCGGTGGTGGAGATACCTCGCTCACCAAGGTTGTCATCTCTGCCCACGTAGATAACAGCATCATCAAGGTAGGCGGTCACGCCATGCTCTCCTATACCTACGACCACCAGTATGCTTCGGGCGACGACAAGGGTCAGAGCACTGGTCAGAAGGCAACCATCGAGGTACAGATGAAGCTGGGTGCTACCACCATCTACAGCCAGACCCTCACAGACGTGAGTGCCGGAACCTATCAGATAGACTTGTCAAGCTACCTCTTTGCTGGTACTACGGATATCTATGTGCGTGCCACCTCGACAGACCCTGCCACAGGTAAGACGCAGACCAAGCAGGCATACACATCCGTGAAGGCGGTGACTCTCGCCCTCACCAGTTCGTTTGATATTGCCGACTGCATCACGGCTGGCGGCTATGACCCGTCATCAACCATCAGCATCCCTTATGCCGTGAGCGGTTCGGGAACCAAGGTGGTTACGCTCTATGTAGATGGTGTGCAGAGAAATGCCAACACCGTGACCCGTTCGGGAACCACGAACGGAAGCTTCAACCTCTCGATGCTCTCGCTTGCTGACGGAAGACACACGATACAGATGGTTGCTGAGATGGAGGCAAGCCCTACGCTTACCCTCCGCTCAGACAGCATCTATATGGATATTCTGAGGGGTCAGCCTACACAGCCGTATATCGGTGCTAAGATGACACACGAGGATGGTACTATCCTCGACAGTACGCATCATCTGTCTCCTTCTCTGTCTGTCGGTCAGTACGAGCAGCTGAAGCTGGAATTTGTGGCTTACGACCCTAACACGACTCCTGCTGCGATGAAGGTGAAGCGTGATGGTATGATTACTCAGACCGTCAGTGTGCCTCGTCAGGCGCAGGTTTATACCAACCGCTATCAGGAGATGGGTGAGGTGCACATGGAGTTCATCTGCGGAAAGACTAGCTATCCGTTTACCGTGAACGTAGAGAAGAGCAGCGTAGATATCAGCGAGACTTCCGCAGGTATGGTATTGAAGCTGTCAGCTGCCGGACGTGCCAACTCGGAGGAGAACCCAGGAGAATGGAACTATGAGGGCATCCGCACAACCTTCGAGGGCTTCGACTGGAGCAGTAACGGATGGGATGGTGATGCGCTGAATCTTACCAATGGTGCCAAAATCACTATCGGGTATCAGCCGTTTGCCACAGACCTCACCACCTCGGGCGGTACGCTGGAGGTAGAAATCATGACCAGCAACGTGACCGATAGAGACGGAATCGTGATGAGCTGTTTTTCAGAAAACGTTGGCTTCGAGCTGACTGCGCAGGAAGCAAGAATCAGAACCGCAGCAGGAACGGAGGTAAGCACCAAGTTCGCTTCGGATATGAGCTACAAGATTGCCTTCGTGGTAAACCAGAAATCGGGCAACAGACTGCTCGAACTGTTCGTGAATGGCGAATTGTCTGGTGCGGTGCAGTTCTCTCAGACTGATACACTCAGACAGGAAACACCTGTTAATATCACGGTAGTATCTGACAATGCAGACGTAAGCATCCGCAACATCAGAGTGTATGACCGTGCGCTGAACGATGATGAGGAGCTGAATAACTATATCGTTGACCGCAAGACCCTCGATGAGATGGTTGTACTCTTCCAGAAGAATGATGTGATGGACGATGAAGGTAACGACGTTGACATCGAGAAGCTGAGAAAGCAGGGCAAGGGTGTGATGCGTATCGTAGGTGATATAGACCTGCTCAATCAGACGAACAACAAGAAGTTCGAGATTCCGGTAGATATATATTTCTATTCACCTTACGGCAAGGAGTATGACTTCATCATCAAGCAGTGCGGACTTCGCATACAGGGTACATCATCAACAACATACCCTCGCAAGAACTACCGCATCTACATGAGCAGAAGCAGCAAGTATCATACTGAGCTGTATATCAACGGAGTATTGCAGGATGGCTTCAAGTATTCGTTCAAGCCGGGCGCAAGACCTGTCGACATCTTCTGTATCAAGGCAGACTTCGCGGATTCATCATCTACTCACAATACGGGTGCGGTGAGAATCGTCAATGATGTGTTCAAGCGATGTGGCTGGCTCACTCCTCCACAGGCCGCATACAAGGGTGACTATGACGTGCGTATCGGCGTAGATGGATTCCCTATCGACTGCTTCTACGACCAGAACGGAGATGGAACGAATGCCTATCTCGGCAAGTACAACTTCAACAACGAGAAGTCCGGTTCAAGCATCGTTTATGGCTTCGAGGGTATCGAGGGCTATAATGATGCAGAAACGCTTGCTGGACAGAGAAATAAGTGTATCTGCCTAGAGTTCTTGAATAACTCGGAATCACTCTGCTTGTTCGGCACAGCCGATATGACTCGCTTCGATGATGCGCTGGAGTTCCGCTTCAAGCCAGATAAGACTTGGGATACCGCCGACGAGGAAGACAGGGCTGCCGTGAAGAGACTGTGGCAGTGGATTCAGAACTGCAAGGGCAATCCTACCAAGTTCCTCAACGAGTATCAGGGTTACTTCTTAAACGACGCACCGTTCGCCTGGTATCTGATAACGGATTACTTCATGGGTGTGGATTCACGAGCGAAGAACATGATGCTCTGTACGTGGGATGGCATACATTGGATGTTCCTGCCTTATGATATGGATACGCTCTTCGGTGTCCGCAACGACTCCGTGCTGAAGTACGCATACACAATCACCCACGAGACTTTCGACGACAGCATCGGCTCTTATGCCTTCGCTGGTCACGATTCCGTGTTGTGGGACTTGGTACGTGGCTGTCCGGACAAGTTGCGTGAGGTGGCTGACAAGATCAGAAGCAATATGTCGCTCGAATATGTGTTGAACGTGTTCAACGAGGAGCAGATGGGTAACTGGTGCGAGCGTATATATAATAAGGATGGCATCTTCAAGTATGTCACTCCTCTCATCGAGGGTGTGCAGACAACATCTGGTACTACCTATTATAACTATCTCTATGCGATGCAGGGTAGCCGATATGCTCACCGATGCTACACAATCCAGAACCGATTCGCCCTGCTCGATAGTCAGTATGTCTGCGGTACTTATCGAAAAGATAGCTTCGGCTGCTACTTCGGCTACAAGTTCTCGACTGACAACCGCAAGATAAAGATTACATCCAGCGAGCGGTATTATTTCGGCTACGGATATACATCGGGTACGCCAAAGCAGAGCGCGATACTCGCAGAAGCTAAAGGCTCTCAGGTGCAGCTCACCCTCAACACCGACCTCATCGTCAATGACCCGCAGTATATTTATGGAGCCAGCCGCATGATGGGTCTCGACCTCACGGATGTGAGCCACGCCATCTTGCAGACCCTCAATCTCAGTAACTGCACGGCTCTCCGAACGCTCGATGTAAGCTGTCAGGCTACGCAGACAACGCTCAATAACCTGCTCGTCGATGGTTGCAAGAATCTCCGTGTGCTGAAGATGGATGGATTGAAGAGTACCCAGCTTACCAGCATCGACCTCAGTAAGAATACCAAGATGGAGCAGTTCAGCGCATCGAACACTTCGCTGACAGGTGTAAGCTTCGCACAGGGTTCGCCTCTTGTCAAGGTTGTGCTCCCTGCCACCTTGCAGACGTTGGAACTCCGCTATCTGCCGAAGCTGACGAATGACACGCTGACCCTCGAAGGTACGGAGAATATCACAAGACTCGTGGTAGATGGCTGTCCAAAGATTGATTGGCTTAAGCTGAGAGAGAAGTGTACCGGCATCAGATACCTCCGTGTGACAGGTATCAATGAGCGTGGCGATGGCGGCATCCTGCGATTGCTGATGTCTGTAGGCGGTGTTGATGAATCTGGCGGTAACGTAGATACCTGCCGACTCGTAGGTAAGTATCAGCTCACCAAGTATCTCGATGATACCGAGTACAGCCGCATGCGTGCCCACTTCCCAGAGTTGAACATCCTGCAACCTGCGTACACGATGATTGAGTTTGATGAGACCGTTGCCGATGATGCTAATGTCAGCAACCTCGACAACGAGACTGGCTACAAGTACGGCAACACTTACGTGCCGTCCGGTCATATCAAGTCGTATCTCGCATCACGTCACAGGGTACTCGCTAAAGTCACCAAGAAGGCTACACAGCGCAATGTGAAGATGGGCGGTGTTGATACCATCATGAATAACACAGATGGTGTAATGACCTATTATCCGCTCCATGACAGCAACTCTAACTACTATGCAGATGCAGAGGATGTACGTGACTGTTCACCAGCTAAGTTGGATTGTTCGGAAGGCGACATCATGATGCTGGAGCCGCATCACTGGTTCAAGGGCGTGAATGACTATCTCAACCGCAAGCATTACATCTGCTTCTCTACCAACGTAGAGCAGCCTCCTACGCCGGAAGATACGGTAGTGGTGAAGCTTGAAGACATCAAGAAGGATGCTGCATCCTATCGAGATAACAATAAGCTGACCGCAAACAAGCCATCTCTGAAGGAGTCATACACAGCAGACAACACCTATGCCGTGATGAGAGTTGCGGTAGTCGGATACAAGAAGGTGAGATTCCCGACCGTACCATCAACAGGCATGATTTGCTCTCTCTTCGTAGGCGAGGATTCCGGTATCTTGAAGACCATCACTATTACGACTCTCAACCTTGCGTTCGAGCCTGGAATGTATCTTATATCCGATGTGCCGGAAGGAGCGAAGTATTTGTACTTCACCGTCAACAGACAGATTCTGGGTGATGATGTAGTTCTGAGCAATTCCGACCGCATAGAGGATATGGAGCCGGAATGGGTAGAAGTGGATACTTTCCTCTGTGGTGTCGTTGGAAGCACGGCTGTCGGCGAGAAGCTGAGAGCTTGCGTAAGCGGCGGAAGCACAACTGCAAGCATAACGTGGTCAGAATTCCACTACTATTCAGTTAATAGAGGTATGCAGCAGATAGACTTCTCGATGAGCAGCCATATTGCCAACCTCTTCTACATGGCATACGGAAGACGTGACTCGCAGACTCAATGCGGTGCTGGTCAGCATACGAATACCAGAACTACAGGCGGAACGATGCAGCGAGGAATGAAAGATACCATCGGTTTCGCAGAAGCAAAGGGTATCAATCCGAACGTTACGGATAGCATCAGTAATGAAGGCGTGCGGCAGTATGCTTGGTACAAGGAATCCAGACTCGATGATGCCGTCACCGTGACGCAGGTGAACAATACCTGCTGTCTTGGCTACGAGGACATCTATGGGCATAAATACGATATGATGGATAATTGCGACATGCCGAACGATGCTAATCATCAGTACATGGTTCGTATCTTTATGCCGAATGGCACTGAGAGATATATCAAGGTCAGCAACTTCAATGGCTTGTGGATTGCCAACGTCTATAACGGCAAGTTTGGCGATGTGATAGCAATCGGTTCGTCAACAGGCTCTGCAAGTACATATTATTGCGACCAGTTATACATCAGTAACGCTCAAAACCGTGTGTTGTATCGTGGTGGTAGCTATGCGATTGCGAATGCTGGTGTTGCGTACACGCATGCGTATGACGACGCTTCGCATGCGGATACGAGTATCGGGTCGCGTCTCGCCTTCCGTGGCAAGGTCGTCAAAGCGGCGAGCGTAGCGAGTTACAAAGCGGCTACCGAGGTATCGTAGAGCGCAGATCGCAATCTACAATAATAAAGAGTTTAAGGGCAGAATCTCCTGCGACCGTGTGTTGTATCGTGGTGGTAACAATGCGAATGCGAATGCTGGTGTTGCGTACACGAATGCGAATAACGACGCTTCGAATGCGAATACGAATATCGGGTCGCGTCTCGACTAATCTGAATCGTTCCTCCTGCATCGGCTACGTGTAGCCAAGGCAGTGAACGAGGGAGACGAGCCTCGCTCATAGAGCGAAAAATGACAGTTGAATGGCAGTTGCCAATATAGGCAGCTTGGGTATTCTTGATACCCTATTGGTTTAGTAGGTTCAGCGATGAATTCGAGCAAGCAGTGCCAGAGAGAAAGAAGGCTGAAAAGCCAAAATATTAAACTCAATAAAATGCGTAGAGAAGGAAACATCATACAGGAGATTGTAGAATATAACAATATTGCTGCCGCTTTTGACCACGTTGTTCGTGGTGAAAGGCAGGAATATGAAGAAGGTAAAGAGCTTCTTGCGAAACGTGAGGAAGTGATAGCACAGCTACAGCATGAGATAGCGACAGGAACATTCACCGTCGAGGAATATGATGAAGTAGAGATTAAGGAGTATGGCAAGGTAAGACGCTTGCAGATAGTCAAGATGATTAAGAGGATTGGCTGTTTTGCCATTATGCAGATAGTCGATATACACCTGCATCGAAGATATATCCGCACGACCAACGCAAGCATCAAGGGCAGGGGAATGCACGATATGATGCATCAGATCCGGAAGTCAATCCGTGAGAACCCGAACTTGAAATATGCTTATCAGTTCGATATCCGGCACTTCTACGATAGCATCCAGCATCAGTTGGCGAAGGATTCCTTTGAGAACGTATTCAAGGATAAGACGCTGTTGAAGATACTGGGCAGTCTTACGGATATGCTAGATGAGGGCATCAGCTTCGGATTGCGCTCCTCTCAGGCTACAGGCAACCTAGTGCTATCCATCCACCTAGACCATCCGCTTAAGGATGAGAGGGGAGTCAAGTACTTCTTCCGCTACTGCGACGATGGGCTTGCACTTGCTGAGACCAAGGCGGAGTTATGGGTGATAAGAGATGCTGTACACGAGTGCCTGGAGTCAGTAGGATTCCGGATAAAGCCGAACGAGCGCATATATCCTATATCAACAGGTATTGATATTGTAGGCTACGTTATCTATCCAGACCATGTGCGGTTGCGCAAGAGAATCAAGAAGAAGTTCGCAAGAAAAGTAAAGAAAGTAAAATCGAGAAAGCGTTATCGTGAGCTTGTCGCATCATTTTACGGAATGAGCAAGCACGCAGATTGCGTCAATCTCAACAAGAAATTAATAGGAGAAAAATATATGAAGTCGTTTAGGGATTTCAAAATCAGCTACAAGCCTGCCAATGGGCAGAAGTATTTCGCAGGAGATACCATCTCCATCAAGGATTTGGTCAACCTGCCGATAGTAGTAAATGATTACCAGCTTGGTATCAAGACCAAGGAAGGAGAAGACAGGTGTGTAGTATCTGTTGAACTCAACGGACAGCCGAAGAAGTTCATCACCAACAGTGAGGAGATGAAGAATATCCTCTCGCAGGTGTCGGAAGTGGAGGATGGATTTCCTTTCGAGGCGACCATCAAGGCTGTCAGCTTCGGCAATGGCAAGACAAAGTATGTATTCACTTAAAATTAATGATTATGGATAGAATTCAAGGACACAAGGATGTGAAGGTGCTGGAATGCACCAACCCGGTAAAGGGATTGTGGCGAATGAGATGGGATATTATCGTTGCAGACGATTCTAACTCCGCCACCTACATGGAAGAGCAGTTTGACCATAAGCCTACAAAGGCAGAGGTCAAGGCTCTCATCCATCAGTATTACAACGACAAGACCGAGGCGACCATCACTTCTGGCTTGAGGTTCGAGGGAAGCGTAGTCTGGCTCTCTACAGAGAATCAGGCTAACTACAAGGCAGCCTATGACCTTGCCGTGCAGACGCAGGGCGAATCGCTCCCTTACAAGGTCAAGCTCGGTGGTGATGACAATCCGGTATATAGAGAGTTCTCGACACTCCAGGAGTTCAAGGCGTTCTATATGAGTATTGTCAAGCATATACAGCGCTGTATCGAGGAGGGATGGATGAAGAAGGATAGTTTTGAGCTTGGAAAGTATGAATAACCCGCATTCCCTGTGCTACCGTGGTATGGTAGCACAGGGAGTTTTGCGTATTTTAGAACACCCCTTCATACCCAACAAGCGCAGCGTTAGCTTCCATACACTCTTGAGGAGTATATATATTCGTAACCTTCACAGAAGAATGTCTTGCCTGATCTCTTACGGACAGAAGGTCTGTTTTTGCCTTGATCATGTTTGTGATACCCGTATCCTTAAGAGAATAGAGCTTATATACATCACTTAAATTTAAAGCTTTCTTTACGTTGCTCGTCCAGAATCTAGTGAATGCTATAGCCTTTATTCTTTCTGGTCCTGGTCGGAAGTCGTTACTGAATATATAGTAACCAGGAGGCGCAGAGAAAATCTCCAGCTCTCTCATCAGATCTATGACATGATTGGGGATAGTTATAACTGCATCATGACCGTTTTTCGTATGCGATCCGCTTAGTGTTAGCGTTCTTTTATCCTCAGATAGATCTTTGATTTTCAGAAAACACATCTCGCCTGGACGGACGAACAGATAATGAATCATATAGCAGGCTAAGAGATAATGCTTGTTCTCTTTATCAAGATACGATTTTATCTCTATTAGCACATCATTAGGTATCACGTCTCGGTTTTTGGGGCCAAGCTTGGTTGAGGTATTCAGGCCTAAAGTTGGGTTGCTAGTTAAATACCCTCTCGCGATGAGATAGCTTGAGAATGACTTAAGCCAGCCGATATAGTTATTCTTGGTTCTCAAGTTGTTGTTTCTATCGATAAGAATATAGTCCAGGAAGTCGGAAATCAGCTTCTTATTAAACTGATAGATATATGTAATGTGCTGACTCTTGTCTATCCACTTTCGCATAAAAGCAAGTTTATGCTCGTAGTTGGACTTTGTACCTGCCGTGATACCTCCTTCCTTGGTCATTTTAGAGAGATACGTATTGTACTTGTCACATACATCATCAAACAATGCGTATTCCTCTGGGCGAGATTCCTCGATCCAAGGATTCCAGCCTTCTAGAAGTTTCTGGGTAAGACGCTTGATAAGAGCTTCCCCATAAATTCTTTGATTTCGCTTGCCCTTAATATGCCCGAGCATGATCTTCTTCAGACGCATACGACTGCAGCTAGGGTCATAAGCTTTAAAGGATACATAACATTCGGAAGCCTGGTGCAGAACAGGCGGAGTCCATCCAATAATCTCCTGGATAGGCTGATTTTCGAGATGAGATAATTTTTTTTTGGTCATTTCTCTAATTTTTTAAGTGAAATGCCCTAGTTAATACTAATTATATATATATCATGGTATAACACAATCTGTCAAAGATGCCATTATAACCATCTATATTAAAAACGCAAGAATCTAACATATATTATATATTTAATCAATTTTATTTTGAGAATTTGCGGAAAAATACCAGGCTAAATGAAACATAATAAAGATTGCGGTAAGACGTATAATTGAATAGAGCAACACCGACTTATCACCGACCATAAACCGATTCTTGATGCTTTTTGTTCTCTGATTCAGCGATTTATAGGTTTTTTTGAAAAAAACTTTCGGTTTTATTTTGTATTCTAAATGAATTAATGTATCTTTGCAAAGTTAAACGACAAGAAATAACAGATGATTTACTTCATTTCAAAGAAATTAGAAATATCAGCAGCCCATTCGCTTACCCTCAGTTACGAGAGTAAGTGCAGCAGTCTGCATGGTCACAACTGGCAGATAGAACTCTTTTTTGTGGGCAGAGAGTTGAACCAGGATGGCATGGTGATAGATTTTACCCATGTCAAGAAAGCGGTGCATGGCAAGATGGATCATGCCAATCTCAACGAGGTGTTTGATTTCAATCCTACCGCCGAGAATATCGGAAGATGGCTCGTGGATCTCTTCCCTGAGTGCTATAAGGCTACGGTGCAGGAGAGCTTCGGTAATACTGCCGTGGTGGTTGACGAAGAGAAAATCAGAGGAATCGAGCATCTGGTTCCTTAATATAGGAGCTGGTAATTAATATTAGGAAAAATGTATAAAGTTAACGAGATATTCTATTCCCTTCAGGGAGAAGGAAGATGGTCGGGCAGGCCAGCCGTGTTTGTTCGTATGAGCGGCTGCAATCTGAAATGTCCTTTCTGTGATACCGATTTCAAGGGATATAAGGAGATGAGCGCCGAGGACATCCTGGCTGCGTGCCTGGAGAAGGGCGGCGATTGCCGCTTCATCGTTCTTACCGGTGGCGAACCAACCCTGCAGGTGGATGCGGAACTCATCCATCTCCTGCATCAGCAGGGATATTATCTTTCGATGGAAACCAACGGCACCCACGTGGTTCCTGAGGGCATCGACTGGATTACCTGTTCGCCTAAGTTGGACTTCACGGAGGGCGGCGAACTTGCCTTGAAGAAGGTGGATGAGTTGAAACTGGTCTTTGACGGCACCCACGAAGTAAGCAATTATGGATTGGAAACTACCTATCAGTATCTGCAGCCTTGCGATGTGGGCAATGATGCCCGCAACCGCTTTATCCTCTCCGGCTGCATCGACTATGTGAAGCGGCATCCGGAATGGCAGCTTTCACTCCAGATGCATAAGATCGTGGGAATCCGATAAATCTCTTAAGATAATTCCGATAAATTTCATAAGATAATCATGTAAGATCATCACAAGATCATAATAAAACAATAATAATATAATGGAAAAAGTAAAGACTTTGATTATAGGTAGCGGTCCTGCGGGATATACAGCTGCCATTTATGCAGGTAGAGCAGGTCTCAATCCTGTATTGTATTCTGGTATGCAGCCAGGCGGCCAGCTTACCATCACCACGGAAGTAGAGAACTTCCCTGGTTATCCTAATGGAGTGGATGGCACCCAGATGATGATGGACATGAAGGAGCAGGCTGCCCGTTTCGGTGCGGATCTGCGCGACGGAAGCATTTCCAAGGTGGATTTCTCTTCCCGCCCTTATCATCTTACCGATGAGCGTGGCAACGAGATTGAGGCTGATACCGTGATTATCGCTACAGGTGCTTCTGCCAAGTATCTCGGTCTGGCTGATGAGGAGAAATATCGTGGACAGGGCGTTTCTGCCTGTGCTACCTGCGATGGCTTCTTCTATCGCAAGCGTATGGTTGCCGTAGTGGGTGGTGGTGATACTGCCTGCGAGGAGGCGATGTATCTCGCTGGTCTTGCCAAGAAGGTGTATATGATTGTACGCAAGCCTTATCTCCGTGCTTCTGAAATCATGCAGAAGCGTGTGAAGGAGAAGGAGAACATCGAGATTCTTTTTGAGACCAATACGCTCGGCTTGTTTGGAGAGAATGGAGTAGAGGGTGCTCATCTAGTTCGCCACATGGGTGAGGCCAACGAGGAGAAGTTTGATATTGCCATCGATGGTTTCTTCCTGGCTATCGGCCATAAGCCTAACACTGATCTCTTCAAGGATTTCATCGATTTGGATGAGCAGGGATTCATCAAGGTGGTTCCTGGTACTGCGAGCACCAATCTTCCTGGCATCTTTGCTGCTGGCGATGTTGCCGACCCGGTTTATCGTCAGGGCATTGTTGCAGCCGGCTCTGGTGCCAAGGCTGCTATCGAGGCAGACAGATATTTGCAGCAGTTGTAATCACAGAACTTATAAAAGTTAGATAAAAACAAATCCGCAGGAGTTTAGAATAACTCTCTGCGGATTTTTTTGTATGGAGAAAAGTTTTGCGGAAGATGAGGGATTCAAACCCCCGATACCCGGAAGAGGGTATACCGGATTTCGAGTCCAGCGCATTCGGTCACTCTGCCAATCTTCCTTTGTCTGATATTGTTTCAACGACAATGCAAAAGTACTGCTTTTTGATGAACCGACAAAATATTGAACGAAAATTTTAACTAAATTAACCCTCAAGCCTCCAACGGTAACTACTCAGCACCCCTATGGGCATGAGTAGTTACTGAATGTTGTGCAGGCATAATCAAAAGCGAACTCATTTCATTTTCGCTGATTTTTGCGATTTTCGGGCAGATGTCGGGATTTCTCCCAAATTCGTGAGTTTTGAGCCATATAAGAGCCGTTTTGCGGCATTTTAGGACTGATTTTGTGGGTTTTTCGTAGTTTTCGGGGGGTCGTGCAGGATTTACCGCTCATCTAGGAAGAAGCCCGATGGATGCGATATAGCCCCGCTCCGTACCCTCTCTATACCTTCTCCGTACCAAGTTTTAGTGTTTGCAGGGTTTGCAGGTGCTTTTCTATCTTTCTAGTTGGGGAGATTTATTTCAATACTGCGTTAAATTAACATTTAATCGTCTGTAAATCAATAACTTATATTAAGAAATGCTTATAAAAAATTAACTATAAAAAAAGTTGGTCAAGTCGCTGATTTTCAGCAACTTTGCAAATCACGACAAACGCAAAATTATATGAATACAGGACTTGACCAATATATGGATATCTTTAAAGATGCAGTTGATGATTCGGCTGCAAAGATAACAAAAAGTTTCGAGAAAATACTCATCGAGGTGATAAT
>ERZ809407.296-NODE-296-length-55945-cov-20.586151_pt1 | contig 55945 bp, 54 predicted proteins | sample MGYA00520792_ERZ809407 | MGnify/ENA primary metagenome ERZ809407 (study PRJEB31576, sample SAMEA3212665) | Homo sapiens | biome: human-gut; feature: human gut; material: fecal | place: Sweden | collected 2012 ...
CGCAATGAGAATTTATTCTCATATTGCCGAGTGTAGCTTATCTTCTGCAAAGATACGACATTTTTTAGATGTAAGAATGATTACATTATTAAATAATGTGAGTAATCTTTTGCCTCCAGCTTCCCACCTCTTATTGTTTCTGAAAAATCTTTACAAATATCCTCTAAAAACTCACTGTATTTTCTTCAAAATCTTCTTCGCTTGCAAATATCGCAAAATACGGCATTTTACGATATTTCGACTTAATTCTTTGATAGTCAGGGACTTATCTTGATTTTTCTTAAAAATAGCCGTTTTGAGAGCCCAAATAAACCTCGTTATTTTGCAACGGAGGCTCCGTTAGACTCCAACGGAGGCACTTTTGGCCTTCAATGGAGCCTCCGTTGCACTCCAAAACGGCCTAAAACGCACTCTAAAAGTGCCACTTTTGAAAGCTAACAAACGTTAAATCTACCGAAAATGTCATTTTTCTGCGTTTTCAGCGATGTCAAATTTTGAAGAAAAATGGCCCGATTTTTTTCCAACGGAGGCACTTTTAGAGTTTTGAGTTACGAATTTTGAGTCTTGAGTTGGGGTTTTTGAGGTCGGGAAATCATCGAAAATGAGTAACGGGACCTATATTTAACAAAAGTTGACACAATAAAAATGAGGCCGAAAACGGTAAATTAATTTTACAAAACAGCTTCCAGATTTTCTGTTACGATATGTCTTTTGCAAAATTTTTATGCCGCTATTCTCTTCTCTTTTCCCTCTCCTATCTTCTCTTTTCATCATGTTGAGGCGAAGTACCGTAAACGTTTACGTAGAAAAAATAGATTTTTATTTAAAATAATTTGATATATGTCAATTATTTATCTACCTTTGCCAACAGAAAATAGATAAAACGATTTTCAAAGAATATATAACTACATAAAACTCAAACTGCTGAAACATTCAATAATTAGAAAAAGTTTCGACGTGATGTCGAGACTTTTTTCGGTTATATAGGGCTTGAACTTACATCTTAATAGACGTTAAAACTCACTACGGATGGAATATTTTTGCTACCTTTGCACCCCGTGATACGATTGTAAATCATTAATACACAATGGGTATTGTACGTTTTTTGAAAGATTGGACGCTGCCGGTAGCGATTATTACCGGTACTGTTCTATATCTTGTTTTCGCTTATGTTCCGGTTTTAGATGAGGCTTCCAACTTCTTCGCCCCTATATGCAAGACGGGCTTGCCGGTGTTTATGTTCCTTGTGCTTTTCGTAACTTTTTGCAAGGTCAACTTCCATAAGTTGCGCCCGGTGCGCTGGCATTGGTGTGTGGGACTGTTCCAGATATTGTTCGTTGCAATCACTGTGGGACTTATTCTCGCATTCGATATGCGGGGCAATAACCTTATCCTGCTCGAGGCTCTGCTCATCAGCATCATCTGTCCGTGCGCTTCTGCCGCTCCTGTGGTGACAATGAAGCTCGGCGGAAACCTTGAGGAGATGACCTCGTACACGTTTCTCTCGAATCTTATCACGGCAACGCTCGTGCCTGTCTGCTTCCCTTTGATTAATAGTGAGGCGCACATCTCTTTCGTGTCAGCGTTCTTTACTATCTTAAAGGAAGTGTTCCTCGTGTTGCTGTTGCCTATGTTCTTCGCTTATTTGGTGAAGCATTATATGCACAAATTCCATAAGTTCGTTACCGGGATAAAGGATTTGAGCTATTATCTTTGGGCTTGTTCGCTCATGATTGTGTCGGGAACGACCATCCGGAATATTGTCCATGCCGACACGTCCGTTACGTTTCTCTCGGTATTGGCAGTCTTCTCGCTCATGCTTTGCATCATCCAGTTTGCCGTAGGGCGCTATATCGGACATTTCTTCGGCAGTACCGTGAATGCCGGTCAGGCTCTCGGACAGAAGAATACGGTGTTTGCCATCTGGGCGGCAACGACATATCTGCATCCGCTTTCGACCATCGGGCCGGGCTGTTACATCCTGTGGCAGAACACGATAAACAGTTTTGAGATATGGCAGAAGCGCGTTCTGGACGCAAGAAAGGGGGTGGCGCGATGATAAGGTTGATACTCATATCGGTCTTGTTGGCCGTGGCTTCGTCGTTGTCGGCGCAGAATGGCGCGATGAACAGTTATGATGCTGCTTTGCAGATGCCCGATGCCATGCCCCGTTCGTTGAAGAGTGAGACAAGCAGGGGAGTGAAAGCTCCTAATCCTGACAATGCGATTGCCGATGTGCCTGCGGGGGATTCAAATGCGAAAGAGGTAGAGAAGAGCGTGGAAAAGGCTTCACGAAAATTGCGGGTATTGCTTATCGGCGACTCGATGTGCGACGGATTGGGTAGCCGTTTTTCCGATTATGCCGCTAAAAACGACTTCGACCTGCATACGGTGATATGGTATGGCTCCACGTCTAAGAGCTGGTCGACGACTTACGACTTGCAATATCACATCAATCGGGTGCGTCCCGACTATATAATAATGAGTCTGGGAACGAATGATTTGGGCTATTATGACTACGAACGGCGCGAGAATTGGATTAAGGATATATTGGCAAAGATTGGTGATATACCTTATTTGTGGATTGGTCCGCTGCCGTGGCGCAAGGTGCGCGACCGTACTATAGTAGATATTATACGCCGTAACACGGGTACAAACAACTTCTATGACAGCAGTAACACGTATTGCCAGCGTCTGGACGGCGTGCATCCTACATTCCCGGATGCCGCAAGATGGGTGGACGACATCGTGAGATGGATGGGTAATTCGTTCCTCGGCGACACTCCGCTCAACTTGGAACGGCCCGACAAGAAAGCCGCTTTCCGTCCCGACGAGAAGCATACGCCACGCTATAAAGGGAGAATGTAGAGTACAAGCCCCCCTCTAATCCCCCCAAGGGGGGAAGCCCAGGCAGAGTGATCCCAAGTTCTACGGAAAGAATACGTAAAGAAATAGCCCCATACAATCTTTCAATTGTGTGGGGCTATTGTTATTGTATACACCTCAACTTATAAGGACTATGAGAACTTTATTCTGTTGGGGCTTCCCCCCTTGGGGGGATTAGAGGGGGGCTGTACTCTACTTCTTCGTTGCTTTCATGAAGTAAGCAATCAAACAGCAAACCTGCTACATCGGCCTCTTGGTTAATTCCTGACCGACGGTTAATAACTTGCCTGATTGATTTCGCGTTCTATCCGGCACAATGGCTCGTTCACTCCGCCCACGTCTGTCTTATATCTTTCGTCGCCCCTGCACATATCGAAATCCACGAACCCTTCGTCAAGCCACAGCTTTACGGCCTCAAGCAGCATGATGATGCCCGGAGAATACCGTCCGAAGTCAATGTCGATGGCCAGCCGCGGCATGAGCAGGTGGCGCTGATGGGTATATACTATCATAAATGCAGCGGGACAGGAGTCTATCTCCAGCACGTATAGGCGGCTCTCTTCCAGTTTCCTCAGACTCTGTGTGGCGCATCCGCCGTTCACCTCCAGCATGGCCTTGATACGTGCGACCAGCATATTTATGACACCGGTATGCTTTTCATTCCATGCCAGTTTCCTGATGAAATACATCCTCCACAACTTATACAGGTATCCGTTGTCAGGGAGATTGTCTCTCGTGTATACCTTAAGCTCCATCTTCCGCCCGTCGGTCTTCAGGTGGTTGTATGCCTTGCGGATGTTCTTGTAGATGTTCTTCGACAGTGCCCCCACATATTCCTCCACCGTATCGAAAGCGTCCAGCGGCACGTGATAGCTTGTCCGCTCGGTGAATTCTCCGCCGCTCATGTTCCTGAGCAGCTTGGCAAAGAACGAACACTGCGGCACATCGGCCAAACTGAGATGGCATCCTGAGAAGTTTTTTTCTATATATTCCCTAAGAGCGTCGGCCTCCCGTCTGTAGCATCCGCCCCCCCCGATTAAGGAATAGGGTATCGAGGCGTTCAGAATGCCGGCCACCCAGCACGACGGGAAGCGTACCTTGCCGGAGCTGCGCGTTACGGATAGCGGCAGAATGGCGAACGGCTTGCCGTCACGCCTCATCAGTATGTAGACAAGGCGGGTCGTAAGTCTTTTCAGCATCTTCCCCCTGATATGCTCATATAGGAATCTGTTCCAGATGTAGGTCTGATAGAATGAGTAGGCGGCATACTTGATTCTGTTTTCCACAGCCATACGGTCAAGAGTCTCCCATTCCTGCCTTATCTCTGTTATCCGGCTATGTTTTGAGAATGATATTTCTGTTGCCATATCGTGTTTACTTTACCCTCGTTGCGCGTATGAAGTAAGCGAGAAGCAGGATATACGCCGCGAGACTTGCCACCTGCGACATCGGATTCTCGAGCCATACGTTATTGATGAACTCGAAGCCACAGAACTTGAGCAATGCGCTTACTACGCCCATCAAAGCGCCGCCTGCTATGAAGCCACTTGCTATGAGAGTGCCTTTCTCCCCGCGTATGGTGTTGACCTTTTCGTCCTTAGAACGCGATGTGACGAACCAGTTTACTGCACCTCCTACGAGCAGTGGCACATTCAGTTCGAGCGGTATGAACATCCCCAAAGCAAAGGCCAAAGCCGGTACTTTCAGTCTGTCGAGCACGATGGCTATAAGTGCGCCGATGCCATACAAAGCCCAGGGAGCGCCCGCTCCGTTCATCATTGGCTCGATGACAGCTGCCATTGCGTTTGCCTGCGGTGCTACGAGGTGGCCCGGTTGAGCCGGATCGAAGCCGTAAGTGTCGTTAAGCAGCATCATCACTCCGCCCACGGTAGCAGCCGAAACAAGTATTCCGAGGAACTTCCAAGTCTCCTGTTTTTTTGGCGTTGTACCCAACCAGTAACCTATTTTCAGGTCGGTGATGAACGAACCGGCAACTGATAAGGCCGTGCAGACAACGCTTCCCATGATTAAAGCGGCCAACATTCCGCCCGCACCGTTCATTCCTATGGCTGCCATAATGACCGAAGCGAGAATCAAAGTCATAAGTGTCATGCCCGAAACCGGGTTTGAGCCGACGATGGCGATGGCGTTTGCGGCCACCGTCGTGAACAGGAATGCGATGACGGTAACAAGAAGTATTGCGACAATAGCATACGTTAGGTTGTTCATTACGCCCAACCAGAAGAATATGAACGTTACGATGATGGCGCAGATTGAGCCGATTCCGATTATCTTGAACGATATATCCTTGCGTGTGCGCAGCTCCTCCGTGTTTGCATTTCCGCCACCTTTAATCTCTTTCGCAGCCAATCCGACGGCACTCTGTATGATTCCCCAAGACTTGATGATGCCGATGACGCCCGCCATAGCGATGCCTCCGATGCCGATGCTGCGTGCATAGCTTGTGAATATAGTCTCCGGATCCATCTGTCCTACGGTCTGCGTGATTGTCGAGCCGCCCACGTTGAGCACCGTATCGTGGAAAATCAGCGACATTCCCGGTACTATCAGCCACCAGACGGCAAACGAGCCGAGGCATATAATGAATGCGTATTTAAGGCCGACGATATATCCCAATCCGAGGATTGCGGCTCCGGTATCAATCTTAAACACCAGTTTTGCTTTCTCGGCGATGGTTTCTCCCAATCCGATTACACGCGATGTGAACGTATTGTTCCACCAACCGAACGACGCAACGATGAAGTCGTAAAGGCCTCCGACGAGTCCGGCGATGAGCAAAGGCTTCGCCTGGTTGCCTCCTTTGGCTCCGCTCACGAGCACCTGAGTTGTCGCCGTGGCCTCCGGGAACGGGTATTTGCCGTGCATATCGCTCACGAAATACTTGCGGAACGGTATCAAGAACAATATTCCGAGTATTCCGCCGAGAGCCGAAGCAACGAAAATCTTAAGGAAAGACGCCGTCAGTTGCGGGTCGTTGAGCTTCGCCTGCAAGATATAAATGGCCGGAAGCGTGAATATCGCACCTGCCACGACCGCGCCCGAGCACGCGCCTATGCTCTGAATGATGACGTTCTCACCCAATGCCTTGTAGCGTTTGGCGGCCGTAGACACACCGACGGCGATGATGGCGATAGGTATCGCAGCTTCAAACACCTGTCCCACCTTCAGGCCGAGATATGCGGCGGCAGCCGAGAACAGTACGGCCATGAGCAAGCCCCATACCACCGACCATGCGTTAACCTCCGGATAAGTCTTCCGAGGGTTCATAATCGGCTCGAATTCCTCACCCTCTTTCAGTTCCCGAAAAGCGTTTTCGGGTAGCTGAATGTTTTCTTTTTCTTCTTCTTTCATGTTTCCTTGTTATGATATTATGTTTATATTATTTTTCGTTTATGGTAGCGACAAGTTGCCGGACACAATAAAACGGCTTGCGTGCGTGTGGCAAAAAGTTGTCAGAAAGATATGTTTCACTTGCAAAAGTACAAAATAATATCGCAATACGTATGCGAAAATGAAGCAAAAATGTCTATCTTTGTATTATGAAAGAAATAAAACCGATAGCATTTTTCCATTCCCCGTTCACGTCGAAGTTTGGCATTCCGCGTCAGAGCGGTCTTGTTGACGGACTTCGCGGGCGCATAGTTTTCGAGCCGGAATATAATAATGTGGAAGCGTTAAGGGGATTGGAAGATTTCGATTATGTGTGGTTGATATGGGGATTCTCGGCCAATGAAGGCAAGAAAGTGAGTTCCACGGTGCGCCCTCCGCGTCTTGGAGGCAACGAAAGGGTAGGGGTGTTTGCCTCGCGCTCGCCGTTCCGCCCCAACGGATTGGGCCTTTCGTCGGTCAAGATAGCCGCAGTAGGCAACGGATGGGTGGATGTTATGGGCGCAGATCTCATGGACGGTACGCCGATATATGATGTGAAGCCTTACGTAGTCTATGCCGACAGTCATCCCGATGCACGCAGCGGATTCACCGACAACCGTGCCTGGAAGAGCCTTGACGTGTCTGTTCCCGCAGAGTTTGAACATCTTTTCACCTCCGGCGAGTTAGAATCGCTTCGTGGTGCCTTGTCTCTCGATCCCCGTCCGCATTATCATGACGACCCCGACCGCGTCTATGGAATGCCTTTCGCAGGCCGCGATGTGCGTTTCCGTGTGTCCGATGGCAGGGCTGTTGTTGTTGGAGTAGAGCGGCTTTGATATATTACAGTTGACGGGAAACACAAGTATTAACCTGTGTTTCCCGTCAATCCGTCAACTTTGTCAACTCTCCTTTACTCCATTTCTATTGCTTCCACGCTTGGTTTTGGCGTTGCAGGCGTGCTTGGCTTGGCCTGCTCAGTTGATGCAGAGCTTTCCGACTCACTGCTTGCAGGGCTTTGCTCTTCGCCACTCTCACCGCTTTGCTCTCCGTCGGTGCTTTCGGTTGTTTCCTGTTTCTTTTTTCTTATACTGTTAAGTAGCTTCTCTGCTTCCAGATTTTCAGCTTTCTTTATTGAGTCTCGCTTCTGTACATCTATCGCAACCGTGTCGAATGTCGGCCCGTTCTTTTCCATCAGATTAGAGTCCGGGTCAATCTGCGTGCGCACATACTCCGGGTCTTCCGCGTGAATCATATTATATGTTACGCCGATAGCAATGAGCAGAGCCAGTCCTACGACGATGAAAATCATCATGCCGCGACTGAGTTTCAAGTCCTCCTTCGTTTCCTTGCCTTTGTTTTCCTGTGGCATTGGCGCGCCGCAGTTAGGACAATACTTTCTCTTTTCGTTCACCTCCGTGTTACATTCCGGACATCTCATATCTTGACAGTAGTTTTTATTACTTGTTTTCCAAGTCGCAAATTTACATAAAATATTCCATTCCGTTGTATTTTTAACTTTCATTTTTTTATAAAGGAGAGGGAGAAGAGGGGCGAGAGGAGATGGAAATGTCTTTTGCCGTCAGTATGTTGCGGTCGCATTGAAGCCCATCTCGCATCAGTACTTGGCCTGAATTACTCGAGTACTAAGCCCGGATTATTCGAGTATTTGAGCCCAGATTACTTCAGTACTAAACCCGAATTATTCGAGTACTTGGCTCGAATTACTTGAATACTGTGCCGAGATACTTTCTCAAATGAAGATGAAGGGCTTTTTTTCTTCGCAAAAAAATGCGAAAACTTTATCCCGATAATGGAAAAATAACTAACTTTGCATTCGGCTTGTGCTATCTTTGCATAAGACAAATTACGAAATGTAAGGTATGAGTTATAGTATTGAGAAAGTAACGACACTCATCGGAGCAAGACGCTATGGCGACTGCGACGCGCAAATAGGCTTTGTGCTGACAGATAGCCGCTCGCTTTGCTTTCCGGAAGAAACGCTTTTCTTCGCTCTGAAGACCGGACGAAACGATGGGTTTAACTATATTCCTGACCTGTATAGGCGTGGAGTACGTAACTTTGTGGTAGAGAATGTGCCGGAAGACTGGGAGGAACAATTCCCGAAGTCGAACTTCCTGAAGGTCGTGGGTACGCGCGAGGCTTTGCAACGGTTGTCGGAGCGCCACCGCGACGAGTTCGATATTCCTATCGTCGGCATAACCGGCTCCAACGGAAAGACCGTCGTGAAGGAGTGGATTTATCAGTTGCTGTCGCCGCAGATGGCCGTAACCAGATCGCCGCGCTCCTACAACTCGCAGATTGGCGTGCCGCTGTCGGTGTGGCTGATGGACGAGAATACGCAGGTGGGAGTGTTCGAGGCCGGTATCAGTGAGCCGGGTGAGATGGCAGCTTTGCGCGATATTATCCAGCCTACGATAGGCGTCCTCACCTCGTTGGGTATGGCACATCAGGAGAATTTCTCTTCTTTGGAAGCCAAATGCAAGGAAAAACTGACCCTTTTCCATGACGCTAAGGCGGTGGTTTATCCGTTAGACGATGAAATAGTGGCGCGTTGCATATCGCAATACGCATACAAAGGTGAGCAGATTGCATGGTCGCAGACTAACCCGAAAGCTGCCCTATATATATATAATGTGGAAAAGAGCGATACGGCTACCACCGTGTCATACACGTTCAGGGGCAATGACGGACGCTATGTGCTGCCGTTTATCGACGAGGCTTCGGTGATGAACTCGTTCACTTGTGCCGCCGTGGTGCTGCATCTCGGCCTGACTGCCGATGAGCTTGCGGTGCGGATGGCAGTCCTCGAACCCGTGGCCATGCGCTTGGAGGTGAAGGAAGGACGGAACGGATGCACGCTCATCAACGACTCTTACAACTCAGATATAAACTCGCTCGACATTGCTCTCGATTTCATGAATCGCCGCCCCGACCATAAAGGGCGTAAGCGGACACTCATTCTGAGCGATATCTATCAGAGCGGAATAGAGGAAGACAACCTATATGCTGCCGTTTCGGAACTTGTCGGCAAGCGAGGCGTGGAGAAATTTATAGGTGTCGGTCCGCGGCTTGTGGCTCAGAAAGGGCGTTTTGCAGGCTTTGAGGCATACTTCTTCAACGACTGTCGCGAGCTTGTGGAGAGCAAGTCGTTTACCGATTTACACGATGAGGTGATACTGATAAAGGGCGCGCGCAATTTTGGTTTCGACCGTCTGTCGGAGCTTCTCGTACAGAAGGTACACGAGACAACGCTCGAAGTGAATCTCAACGCGGTGGTGGCAAATCTTAATCACTATCGCTCGATGATGAAACCCGACACGAAACTCGTCTGCATGATAAAGGCCGACGGATACGGAGCGGGTGCGGTGGAGATAGCAAAGACGCTGCAAGACCATCGCGTGGACTATCTTGCTGTGGCTGTTGCCGATGAGGGCGTAACGTTGAGAAAGAACGGAATAACGTCGAACATAATGATAATGAATCCCGAGATGACGGCCTTCAAGACGATGTTCGACTACGGGCTGGAGCCGGAGGTCTATTCTTTCCGGCTGTTCGACGCACTGGTCAAGGCGGCGGAAAAGGAGGGTATAACCAATTATCCGGTACACGTGAAGCTCGATACGGGTATGCACCGCCTCGGATTCGACCCTCGCACAGACATGGAAGAGCTTATCAGCCGGCTGAAAAAGCAAGATGCAATCATCCCGCGGTCGGTGTTCTCGCACTTCGTCGGGTCCGACAGCGGCTCGTTCGATGACTTCTCGGCCGCTCAGTTCGACTTGTTCAAGCTCGGCGCTGATGCGTTGCAGGCAGCGTTCCCTCACAAGATACTGCGCCATATTGACAATTCGGCAGGCATAGAGCATTTCCCCGAGCGCCAAATGGATATGTGCCGGCTCGGCATCGGACTCTATGGAGTGAATCCGGCGGATAACAGTATAATAAATAATGTAAGCACTTTGAAGACTACCATACTGCAACTGCGTCACGTTCCGGCGGGCGACACGGTGGGATATTCGCGCAAGGGAAAGATAGAATGCGACAGTGTGATAGCCGCGATACCTATCGGCTACGCCGACGGACTGAACCGTCATTTGGGAAACCGCCACTGCTATTGTCTCGTAAACGGTAAACCGGCTTATTATGTGGGCAATATCTGCATGGATGTGGCAATGATTGACGTTACGGGAATAGACTGTAAGGAGGGCGATTCGGTCGAAATCTTCGGCGACGACCTGCCCGTTACGGTGCTTTCCGATGTACTCGAAACAATCCCTTACGAGGTGTTGACGGGTATAAGCAACCGCGTGAAGCGCATTTATTTCCAGGATTAAAGACATTTATTTCCAATATTAATATATAAAATGGTGCAGGGTTCAAATTAATTTTGTAACTTTGCACCATTACGATTTACAGACTAAGTCTATCAAACAATTCAAAACATAATCATGGAACAAGTATTCAGTTACATTATCGGCCTCGGTGCAGCCGTAATGATGCCTATTATCTTCACTCTTTTGGGCGTTTGCATCGGTATAAAATTTTCTAAAGCCTTGAAAAGCGGTCTCTATGTCGGCGTGGGATTCGTCGGATTGAGTATCGTTACGGCTTTGCTTACGAGTTCGCTTGGTCCGGCTCTTAACGATGTTGTTAAGATTTACGGCCTCGAGCTGAAAGTATTTGATATGGGATGGCCTGCTGCCGCGTCTGTGGCTTACAACACATTGGTGGGCTCTTTTGTTATCCCCGTTTGTCTTGGAGTTAACCTCGTGCTGCTGTTGCTCGGTTGCACGCGTACCGTAAATATCGACCTTTGGAACTATTGGCACTTCGCCTTCATCGGCGCGGTGGTTTATTTTATGACCGACAGCGTTGCGTGGGGATTCTTCGCAGCCGTTATCTGTTATGTCATTACACTTGTCTTGGCCGACCTTACAGCCAAGAAATTCCAGAAATTCTATCCCGGTATGGAGGGCATCAGCATACCGCAACCGTTCTGTCAGGGTTTTATGCCGTTCGCTTTGGGTATAAACAAGGCTCTCGACTATGTGCCGGGAATCAATAAAGTGAACATCGACTCAGAGGGAATGAAGAAGAAATTCGGTATCTTCGGCGAGCCGTTGGTACTCGGAGTGATTATCGGTATCATCATAGGATGTCTCGCTTGTAAGGACTGGAACGAGCTGGTAGACAAGATTCCGGCCACTCTCGGACTTGGAATAAAGATGGGTGCGGTGATGGAGCTTATCCCTCGTATCACATCTCTGTTCATTGAAGGATTGAAACCGATAAGTGAGGCGACACGTGAACTCATAGCCAAGAAGTTCGGAGGAAAGAAAGAGCTTTACATCGGTATGTCTCCGGCACTCGTAATAGGCCATCCTACGACCCTCGTAGTGTCTCTTTTGCTTATTCCAGTAACCCTCGTTCTCGCCGTAGCGCTGCCCGGCAACCAGTTCCTTCCGCTCGCTTCGCTTGCCGGAATGTTCTATGTGTTTGTCATGGTATTGCCTTATACGAACGGAAACGTGCTCCGCAGCTTCATCGTAGGACTGATTGTGATGGCTATCGGACTTTATTTCGTAACATGGATGGCACCCGATTTCACCTCGGCTGCGCACTCGGTGCAGCAGGCTCACCCCGAAGATGCAGCCGTTGCGGTGCCGGAAGGATTCCTGGCAGGTGCTCTTGATTTCGCGTCGAGTCCGCTTTCTACGCTCATCTATGCTTGCATGAAGTATATGAGCTATATCGGTGCTGGTCTCCTTACGCTCGGAACGCTCGCCCTTGTGGTTTGGAACAGAATGAGAATAAACAAATAATAAATACTGGGAGTGGCGCAAACGCGAGTCTGTTGATATGCAAATGCAAGTCTATTTATATGCGAACGTCGCTCCCTGATAATAAAACTACGTAATCAATAAACAAATTAAAGATATGAAGAAAGTATTTTTGTCAATCGCACTCGCTATGGGTGCTATGGCAGTGTCTGCTCAGACAGTTTATCAGACACAGACCGCTTGTCATCCGGCCGACGTAAAACACTACGACACACAGACCCTTCGCGACCGCTTCGTCATGGAGAAGGTGATGGTGAACGACCAGATTACGCTTACTTATTCAATGTATGACCGCTTCGTTTTCGGTGGCGCAGTGCCTGTAACAAAGGAACTCAAGCTCGAAACCATCGACCCGTTGAAGGCTGAGTACTTCCTTTTTAGCCGTGAACTTGGTATCATCAACACCGGAGGAGAAGGCACAGTAGTAGTTGACGGAACCGAATATCCGTTGAATTTCAAGGAAGCTCTGTATGTGGGACGTGGCAAGAAGGAAGTCATTTTCCGTTCAAAGGACACTTCAAAACCGGCAAAGTTCTATCTCAACTCAGCCACGGCGCACAAGGCTTATAAGACACAGTGGATTACTCTCGACGGCCGTAAGAACGGAAAGATTCAGTCTTTGAAGGCAAACGTAATCAAGGCTGGTTCTATGGAAGAGAGTAACAAACGCGAAATCAACCAGCTTATCGTGAACAACGTGCTTCAGGAAGGTCCATGCCAGCTTCAGATGGGACTCACCATCCTTGCTCCCGGTTCAGTCTGGAATACAATGCCGCCTCATACACACGGCCGCCGCATCGAGGCTTACTATTATTTCAACCTTCCCGAGGGCAATACCGTATGTCATGTGATGGGCGAACCGCAGGAGAGTCGTGTGGTTTGGCTGCACAACGAACAGGCTATCATGTCGCCGGAGTGGTCTATCCACGCTGCATCAGCTACCTATAACTATATGTTTATATGGGGTATGGCGGGCGAAAACCTCGACTATGGCGATATGGATAAGATAAAGGTAATCGATCTTAAATAAACTTTTTTGGCTTATTCCTGTAACCGGGGATAAGCCAAAACTACCTTGTCATAACGTAAAACTAATTATTAAAACATTGAGTCCCGGCTTTTTCTAAGTCTGTTTTTTATCATCCGGCAATATGAAATAGTCTCCGACTCATATAATCTAAACATTCAAAAAAATAAAATGGCACCTATTCAAACAAGCAAAATGACCAATTTCCGTTGGGTAATATGTGCGATGCTCTTCTTCGCTACAACGGTAAATTACATGGACCGTCAGGTTTTGTCTCTCACATGGAAGGACTTTATAGCTCCCGAATTCCACTGGACAGACAGTGATTACGGAACTATCACGGGACTCTTCTCTATATTTTACGCTTTCGCCTGCCTTTTCGCAGGTAAGTTTATCGACTGGATGGGCACAAAGAAAGGTTATCTTTGGGCTATATTTATCTGGTCTACCGGTGCTTGCTTGCACGCAGGTTGCGGTTGGGTGACAATGCAAATCGAGGGCGTAGGAAGTATTGAGGCTCTCCGTGCTGTCAAGGCCGGCTCGCAAGTAGCGCTTGCCATCGCTTCTGTCAGTGTGTGGTTGTTCCTCTTCTGCCGTATGGTTCTCGCTCTTGGTGAGGCCGGTAACTTCCCCGCAGCTATCAAGGTGACGGCCGAATACTTCCCGAAGAAAGACCGTGCGTTCGCCACCAGCATCTTCAATGCAGGCGCATCAGTCGGTGCTTTGGCTGCTCCGGCAACTATTCCGCTTCTTGCCCGCGCTTGGGGATGGGAGATGGCGTTCATCATCATCGGCGCTTTGGGTTATGTATGGATGGGACTTTGGGTGTTCCTCTACGACAAACCAAATAAGAACAAGCGTGTGAACGAGGTCGAACTCAACTATATCGAGCAGGACAACGACCTTTCTGAGGTTAAGAACGAGGCCGCGGAGACTGAAGAAAAGACCATTCCGTTCTTCAAATGCTTCCAGTATCGCCAGACATGGTCGTTCATTATGGGTAAGTTTATGACCGATGGTGTGTGGTGGTTCTTCCTGTTCTGGGCTCCGGCATACTTCTCCGACCAGTATGGCTACGCTTCCGATTCGCCAATGGCAATCGCATTGATTTTCGCCCTTTACGCTATTGTTACCATATTGAGTATCGGTGGCGGTTATCTTCCTACATATTTTGTCGACAAGAAAGGCATGAATCCATACGCAGGCCGTATGCGTGCGATGCTCATCTTTGCTTGTTTCCCGATTCTCGCGCTTGTCGCACAGCCTCTCGGAGCTTATTCCGCATGGTGGCCGGCAATCATTATCGGTCTTGTAGGTGCAGGCCATCAGGCTTGGAGTGCTAACCTGTTCTCAACAATCGGCGATATGTTCCCGAAGAGTACCATTGCTTCCATCACCGGTATTGGCGCTATGGCTGGTGGAGTAGGCTCGTTCCTTATCAATAAAGGCTCCGGCGTGCTATTCACATACGCAGAAGAGCAAGGCAAAGCGTTCACATTCTTCGGTTTCGACGGCAAGCCGGCAGGCTATATGATAGTGTTCTGCATTTGCGCCGTGGCTTATCTCATCGGTTGGGTGATAATGAAGGCACTCGTTCCGAAGTACAAACCGATTGTTCTCGAAGACTAATATCTAAGTCATTAATATAAAAAGGTGTATCAAAAGATGGTTGCCAAGTTCGGCTTTACTTTCTTTTGATACACCTTTTTTTATTTCTTTTTCCTGTTTACCGCAATCCTTTGTCGCAGTAATCTCGTATTACATCCGGAGCAATCTCACCCCAATATCTGGCTCGCGTGTTCCTTCACCTTCACCTCTTTCGGTGTAATGATGCGCTCAATGATGCCTGACTCGTTAATGATAAAGGTTGTGCGGAACGTACCGAAATACTTACGGCCACACATCGACTTCTCACCCCACACGCCGAAAGCCTCGTTCAGCACCTTTTCCGTGTCGGCAATGAGTGGGAAGGGCAGGCTGTTTTTCTCGATAAACTTCTTGTGCGATTTCCCGTCCTGCACACTCACGCCGATGACCTCATAGCCGGCTGCACGCAGTTCGGCGTAGTTGTCGCGCAAGTTGCAAGCCTGATTAGTGCATCCCGGCGTGCTGTCTTTCGGATAGAAGTAAAGCACCACCTTCTTGCCCGCATAATCACTCAGTTTTATTACATTCCCGTTCTCGTCTTGTCCCAGTATTTCGGGCGCTTTGTCTCCAATGTTCATAATCTTATAATGTTTGTTTTGTTATTATTATAATGCTTGTTTGATAATTGCATATCACTCTTTTAATGTCGGCATATCATTTATCCGGCGATGGCATATTGCCCATCCGTCAATACGGATACAAAAATAAGAAATAAAGGAATATACTCAAAAAGATTCCCGTTTGTTTTTGTCTTTTTTACATAAAAGCCTTACTTTTGTATCTCTAAAAAGATAACGTATGGAGACAAACAAAGAGTTGAACAACGCATGGGACTTCGTTGAGAACACGGGTAAGAGTATTTTCCTTACCGGTAAGGCCGGAACCGGCAAGACAACATTCCTGAAGCGTCTTGCCGCCGAGAGCCGCAAGCGTATGATTGTAGTCGCGCCGACGGGCGTGGCAGCCATAAATGCCGGCGGAGTTACCATCCATTCCTTCTTCCAACTGCCCCTTTCCCCATACGTTCCCAACAGCGTGAGCAAGAACCGATATGACTTCGGCAAGGAGAAACGCAAGATTCTGCGCACCCTCGACATTCTCGTAATCGACGAAATCAGTATGGTGCGCAGCGACTTGCTCGATGCCATCGACTCCGTGCTGCGGCGTTTCCGCGACCACGGACGGCCTTTCGGCGGCGTGCAGCTTCTGATGATAGGCGACCTGCAGCAGCTCACGCCCGTAGTAACGCCCGAAGATGAGCGCATCCTCGCACCATTCTACGACACTCCTTATTTCTTCGGCAGCCATGCCCTGCAACTCACCGACTATGTTACGATTGAGTTGAAAAAGGTATATCGCCAGCAAGACACGGCTTTCATTGACATTCTGAATCATATCCGCGACGGGAAGCTGCTGCCGCAAGACCTCACAACGCTCAACTGCAGATATATTCCCGATTTCACCCCCAAGCCGGAAGACGGTTATATACGCCTCACCACTCACAATAACATCGCCGACAACCACAACCAGAAAGAACTGGAAAAACTCTCTACACAACCGTTTACCTATGCCGCCGAGATACAGGGTACGTTCCCCGAATATTCCTATCCCGCCCCGCAGAGCCTCGAACTGAAGGTCGGCGCACAGGTGATGTTCCTCAAAAACGACCCGTCTCCCGACCACCGCTACTACAATGGGCGCATCGGCCGTATCGTTTATCTCGACGACGACACCATTCGCGTGCTCTGTTCGGGCGACAGTGAACCGATAGAAGTGATGCCGCAGGACTGGGAAAATGCCAAGTACGTGCTCAACGAGAAGACAAAGGAGATAGAAACCGACATACAAGGCGTGTTCAGACAGTTTCCCCTGCGTCTTGCCTGGGCCATCACGATTCATAAGAGTCAGGGCCTGACGTTCGACCGCGCCATCATTGACGCCCAACTCTCGTTCGCTTCCGGTCAGGTATATGTAGCTCTGAGCCGCTGCAAGAGCCTTTCCGGCCTCGTCCTCTCGTCGCCTATCCACGAAAGGAACATCATCTGCGACCCGCGCGTAACCTCATATATCAGTAATCAGGAGGAAATCACTGCCCAAAGCGTGTCCGTGCTGCCCCGACTGAAAGAGGAATACTATCGTTTCCTGCTCATCGAGCTGTTCGATTTCTCCGATATTGCCAACAGCGAGGAGGCTCTTTGCCGCGTGATGATAGAGTTTTTCAGCAAGAACAGTCCGCTCCTCGTAACAGCCCATAAGGAGGCGATGGCCGAGATTGGAACGAAGGTCGTGGATGTTGCCGCGAAGTGGACCGCCGTAATATCGCGCATGGTACACGACAGTCTGCTGGCCGATGATTTTAAGGACCGCATACGCCGTAGTGCCGACTATTTCCACGATGCCATATCGGCCGTCTTAGACCCGGTTCTTTCCAAGACCGCCGGCATGAAAGTAACGAGCAAGGAGGCCGCGCGCCGTCTCGAAACCACGTTTGTGGAGCTTCGCCAGATTTATATTGCCAAGAAGTTATTGCTTCGGGATATTGCCGATGACGGTTTCAGTGTTACGAAATATCTCAACTCCAAGCAGTTGGCAATACTCGATTCCTTCGGCGACGGCGCACGGAAAACCAAGAGTGCGCGCAAGACCAAGAAAGAGCCGGCACCAAAGAAGCCGAAAGAGCCGAAGGAGTCCACATTCGACATCACCCTGCGCCTGTATCGTGAGGGCAAGGACATTGCAGCCATAGTCTCGGAGCGGGGACTTTCCTCCCAAACCGTCATCAAGCATCTTGCCCGTTTCGTCGAGTCGGGCGACCTCCCCGTGGCCGATTTCATCACGTCTGATACTCAGGCCATCGTGAATGAGGCGATAGAGAGTGCGGGCAGCGATGCCACATTGTCGACAATCAAGGAACTTTGTCCGTCGAAGATTACATATGGCGACATCCTTTTTGTGATTGCCGAGAGGGCAAGAAAGGGGCTCACCCGATAAATATATGGGAAGTCTTTTATTAGATATTATGTCGCCCTTTGCACACACTTTACGCCATGCTCAGAGTATTTAAGGCCGGATTACTCCGGTACTGAAGCCAAAATACTTGAGTAATCAGGCCGGAATTACTCGAGTACTGCGCCCAAATTACTTGAGTACTACATCCAAATTACTCGAGTATTGTGACATAGTACTATGCTGTTCGACCGAAATAGGTTGCCCCCTGTATTTATCGGATGAGCCACGATCAGATATGAATGGGACCCTGAAACGGCTGTAAACGTCCGGTCAAAAGCCTATAAAAACTATGAATTTTAAAGAACGAAAGTACGTATTTTTTATAAGTGATTGAGAATGAGATAAGTTTTTATCTCATAAAAAGAAGAGGTTACGAATTAGAAATAAACAGAATGTAGCATCCTGCTGTGATTTGCATAACCATCCAAAGAACTCTTTCGGTTGCAAAGATACGATATTTAATCGGGGATAAAGAATGTTTTAAGATTTTTTATCCTCGATTTTTTGCTTGGGTAAATCTGTTTTTATTAAACCTTATTCTTCTCTATTCTTTGCTGTTTCCATTTCAATCCATTCAAACATATGTGGCAATGGTTCCTGTTTTGAATGGTCTATTTCGTTTGCATATTCTCATCCTTTCGTGTGTTTTGTATAAAAGTCAGCCGTCGTCGAAGAAAGACAGTCCTCGTACCTCAGACTAACTTCCTCCGACTATGGCACGGCAAGAAAAATCCTTGGCGGTATGCCTTGAAATACTTCAAGACTATACTGCCAAGGACTTTTCTTTGTTTGCCGTGCTGACAACGGCTGACTTTTATAGCCACAACCCGCAGTCCCATTTTTATCGCACAATCCAAACAACATGAAACAGTGGCACGCCACCCTTTCATGTCTTAGTAGTACGGCATGAGGAAAAGTGTTTCTTTTTGTCGGTTGCAGGCTAACCGATCAAAATAAACACCATTCCTTGATTTGCCGTACAATTTTGTTTGCATACTCCACCGCAAGAAAGAAGTCATTGATGTAAACCTCAACGACCACTTTCATGCTTGGCTGCAAAGCCTTGGAGAAAACCCGATGCAAGAAGCATGGACAAGCCAGACTCTTCTTTCACCGGAATTTCTCTGAAGGCTGTGCCATTCTTGAATGCGATTTCCATTTTCCTAAAACATTTGCAAGACAGTAATTGTATCCATTTCTCAGAAATGAGTATGCGATAATCGTGCAGTCCAAAAACTTCCGTGAAGTTTCTATTTTCATTTGCCGCTCTGATTTTCTTTCCTTCACATGGTCTTTCCTTTTGGCATCAACCGTTATCGTGCAGGTGCAAAGGTATGGCAGCGGGCTTTGGAAATAAAAGGTCGAGCCTTCGGTTTTCGAAAAAATCTCCACACCGTTGGGTAGTATTTTTCCGAAAAACCTTGTATTTCCAGCCTCGCCGCCCTTGAAAGGCACCTGAAACGAAACGACCGATGCGACAGGAAGACGCAAAAAAATGTCGGAAAAGGGAGCGACAAAAAGGTGAAGAAACGAGAACTTCCCTTCTGCTCCTGGAACCGCAAATAAGTTTAATTCAAGGCTATATGACAACAAACATCAACATAACACAGACTTGGTGGAGATTATTCTCCGCAGTCGGCTCAACCCTCATCACTTTGGTGGCTTGGTTGGGATATATGGCTCTCTGCATAGTCGGTGAAGTCATATTGGGAATTGTGAAGTTCATCTTCGGCATCATCATTTCCATTCTTTCTATGGTGGTACTGATTGGAACATTCATTTGGTTATTAACACTTTAAAGTACAAGCGATATGAACAGAAGCATTGAAGCGATACCTACATGGGCACTCTGCTACATCATCAATGGCGATGCAAGCGGACTGACAGACGAGGAAATCCGTATGGTGGACGAAGCCATACGCAAGAACAATATTGAGATAGTAAGTCCAAGATACAACGAGGACATGTGCACAGAACCTTACTTCAGCCATTATCCGTTCTTCGGACTGCCTACAGAAGTTGAGGACTGCGACATCATCTATCACGAGTAACGAACCCTTTAACAACATCAGATATGAACACTACAGAATATTTCAAGAGAACCATACAAGCCTATTTGGAGGAGCGTGCAATGGAGGACGAACTCTTTGCAGCCAAGTATGACAACCCCGACAAGAACATAGACGATTGCGTCACCTACATACTTAATTGGGTACAGAAGAGCGGTTGCAACGGCTTTTGCGATGACGAGATATATGGGCAAGCCATCCACTACTACGAGGAGAAGGACATCGAGGTAGGAAAACCATTGAACTGCCAAGTGTCTGTTAACCACCACATCGAACTCACAGAAGAGGAGAAGGCACAGGCAAGACAGGAAGCCATCCGCCAATATCAGCAAGAGCAGATGAACAAGATGCGTAACAGAGATACCGCCAAACGCACCTCACAGAGAACGGAATCAGAAGTACACCAACCATCATTATTCGACACGTTATGAAACCAAGAACGAAATATCAGAAGCAAGTCGTAACCTCAAACAAGGGGTTACGACCTATCAAGGGAGCGCAAATGCAATGGGCATTCCGTGAATGTCTTGACCACTATGCCTTTCAGTTGAAGCACGGACAGACCACTTGCATGGACTGCGGACACACTTGGACTACGGACGAGAATGCGGACAAATGTGTCTGCCCGAAGTGTAAGGCAAAGTTGGAAGTGCAGCGCACCAAGCGACAGAAGGCAATGTCTTCTACCTATTTCAGTGTACTCTCCGAGCGCAAGGGACTGCAACTTATGCGAGCATTTCAGATGAAAGCCTATTACCGCAAGGGACAAAAGGCAGAAATCAATTGTTGGGAGGTGGCACGTTATTGGATGAACGAGAAAGGCAAGGTGGAGGTTATGGCACGCAAGCGCACAATGGGTATCTATATGGACACGTTCTGCTACGACTCCGACATTGAACTGCGCAGGGACAACACCACCTATCAGCATATTGCTTCATTTCCGGTCTGCCCCGATATGAAAGTCATTCCTCAGATATGGCGCAACGGCTTTGAAGGAGCGTTTCACGGCATCGAACCGCTTACATTGTTCAAGGCGATGCTGACAGACCACCGCATCGAAACGATGATGAAACAATGTAGTTACGGACACGTCCGCCACTTCATAGACCACCCACGGCACTTGGAAACTTGTTGGAATGCCTACAAGATAGCCAACCGCAACCATTACCTTATTACAGACATCGGCAAATGGGCGGACTACATCTGTATGTTGGTAGAAATGGGCAAAGACATCAGAAGTCCACATTACATTTGTCCCGACAATCTTGAAGCCGAGCACGACAGAATATCCGAGAAAATCAGAGCCAAGAAAGAAAAGGAGCGCACCGAGGAGGAGATACGCAAGGCATTGAAGAACGAGGACAAGTTCAAGGAAATGAAGAGCCGTTTCTTCGGTTTGATGTTCACGGACGGCAATATCGTGGTGAGAATGCTTGAAAGCGTCAGGGAGCACGTTCTTGAGGGCAAGGCGATGCACCATTGCGTAGGCAGCGGTACAAACTACTCACTCAATCCCGACTGCATCATCTTCTCTGCAAGAATAGCCGAACAAAGAGTTGAAACAGTGGAGTTTTCACTCGAACAGATGAAAGTCGTACAATGCCACGGACTACAGAACAAGGACACCGAGCACCATGCCGACATCATCAACTTGGTGAACAGCAATGCAAGACTTATAGAGCAACGTATGGTTGCAACGACATGAAATCCATATCGGCGGAGCGATGAAAATTCGTTCCGCCACTTTCTTTCATGAGCCGAGGAGCGGAAAAGAAAGTGGCAAAGAAACCGTCTTTTCCTTATCTGCGATGCTTGCAAAGAACAAAGGACAGCCCCCAATCAAAAGGACTGTCCTATTTTATAAAACCTTATTCTATGGAGTAAACAAGAGCAGATACTCCATTTTTCTTCTTCGCTCGATGGAAGGCACTATCTTTCCGTTCCACCTTTTGAAGTCCACATAGTCACGATAGATGTTTCTGTTGCCACTTCGCATCTTTGCATACATCCGGCTTTTCATCACCTTTCCACACCCCACATTGTAGGCAAGTGTAGCCAAGAGCAGCGAGTCACGACCGAAACCACGAAACATGGCGCAGAGTTTTCTGAGGTCAGAGCGCAGCAAGGCATCGGCTTGCCGCTCCGTCATTCTTGGAGAAAACTTCTCTCCAGGCAACAGCTTGTGTCCATATCCGACATAAGGATGGTGCTTCGGTCCATGCAGACCCTCGTACTTCTTGATGCAGGCGACAGCCAACTCAAAACGTGACACATGACGAACTCGCTTTATCGCCCCTTGCGTCTGGGCAGACAAGCTGCCCGACACAAGAAGCAAGGCTAACAATATCATCAACCTCATACGCTACCGAGTTTGTTGGCACTTCTCGCAAACTCTTCCTCCTCGTCTGTGTCGTTGAAACTGAACTCCATTTCGTATGACTTGCCGAAGTTGTCCTCTACCACCACAGTCAGCGTCTGTGTCTCCGTACTTGCCGAGGTATAGTAAAGACGGAACTTCTCGTTCTCCAACAGATAGCGGTCGTTTGGCTGGAACACCGTTCCGTTCTCCATTCTCAACGAGCCTTTTCCGTCATGCTGAAAATAGCGGATGGTGTAGATGGTGCCGTCAAACTTTCCCTCCGCCTTCAACTCGCAGCGGATTTCAACAGTCTGTCCACGCACAATGTCCTTTGGTACAGGCATCGTCTCCACCTTGAATGGATACGACTGCTGAATGTCCAGCTCATCGCTGCACGATGAAAGGATTACCGACAAGGCACACACGAAAAGGAATGCCAACATGCTCACTGATTTCTTGATTTTATTGTTCTTCTTCATTGTCTTGTTGCTTTTTGAATGATTGTTACTTTCTTGTCTTATGGCTCATCAGGTACTCGTTCAAGTCCTTGTAGCCAGTGTATAGATGCGAATGGTCAATGACCTTATCGCCATATCGCTTTTGCAGTTCGACACAGGCATTCTCGCCTGCCTCGTCATTGTCCAAGTGACAGTACACTTGTGCATAGCCATCTAAAAGATGATGCACCTTTTGCATATTAGCCACCGAATTGAGGATAATATGATCCTCACCACGACCTATGCCGAGAATTACGGCAGAGAGGAAATCCATAAAACCCTCGTACAGATGGCAGACGTTGCTGTTCCTGCCAATGAGAGTGATGTCCTTTGGCGACACGCAACCTTTGAAGAAGCGGTTTCGTATCTCGTAGCCATAGCTGTTGTTCTTGAAACCGACAGCAAAAAACTGTTTGCCATTGTATCGGTATTCCACCTGACAGCAGAAACGGCTCGCCACGTCAGCCGATATGCCACGCTCACGCAAGTACTGCCTGAGAGCAGGATGACTCAAAGGCTTTTCCACAATATCACTAAAAGGATTGCCTTTTACCTTAACAGCCTTTTCCGCTATCCTTTGATAATGCGGAAACGATGTCGGGAAACTGCCACCAAGCGTTTCAGATATGAACTTGGCTTGTGCCACAAACTCATTGCTGTTGATGAACTCCCCTGCGAGGTTGAAGATGTCACCACCTCTGGCGATGCCATAATCATACCAGACATTCTTGTCCGTTGATACCCGAAGCGAAGGATTGCGGTCATTGCGGTATGGCGCATGATACCAAAGTCCCGAAGCCTTGTGCTTGACAGGCTCAATGCCGAGAACATAGAGAAAGTCCACAATAGGCACTTGTTTGATTTCATTGATGTCCATAGGCTCACTGTTTTAGTTGATGATGAACTTCATGCCAATACCAAACTGCGTGTGGAAATGTGCCGTGCTGTTGCCCCAAACAAGCCTTTCCTTAACGGAAGCGGTCAAAGCTATTGCATCGGACAGGTATATTTCCGTTTCAAATGCCACGGCACCACCATATATAAGTGCTCCCTTGTTCTGCAAGGTCGCTCCGTCTGACATGGTTCTCTTGCCCCAGTTTACGGACTCATAGCCAGCCAGTGCCGTACCTCCGATATAGAACAGCACCGTCTTACTGTTGTCGGAAAGGAAGTTGTAGGAATAACCGAACTCGCCCGTAATTTGTGCTATTGGAACGGAAGTTTCACGGTAAGGCAGATTTACTTGCAGATATTCCGCCCCATATATCCACTTGTCACCACCCTTGGTATAGCTTGAAAGTCCGAGACCTGCATAATAGCCTGCCTTGCAGGACTTCTTGCCGTTATATACACCGTCAGCCATGCCGACCTTCACCTCGATGCCTTTCATCTGAGGAAGACATCTTTGGGCGAATGCCTGCCCTGCGGTGAGGGCAAGCATTGCCATGATTGCAATGTTTCTTCTTTTCATCCGTTACTTCACGCTAAGTTCGTTGATTGTCAAAGCTCGCACCAAGTCGCTGTTCTCCACTACAAACGACTGATGGCGACCGCCTTCCTTCTCGTTCATCTCCACGACAAGCTCCTTGTCGTCAGGAATGGTAAATTTCGGTAAGCAGAACACCGTCTGCTCCGTTTTCTTGCCAGCCACACGCACCACATAGTTGTAGGCACGGACAGGAAGAAGCACCTGCTCCTGAATGGCGGTTCGCTTCACCACCTTCTTGTCAACAACCTTGAACGTGATATAGTCCACGTCAAACGGCACGTTGCTCTGGTTCTTGATTTCTGTGTGGAAATACAGCAAGTCGCTGTGTACATAGATGCCCTTCAAAAGGTACTGGATTCCGAAACGCTTGCTGCCGATGTGCTTCACCTTGCGCTTGTTCTCCTTATGAATTGACTTCATGATGAGGTGTACCAGCATGGGGCTTTCCTTGCCCAACTCCTTGAGATAAATCTCCTGCGCATTGTTCGGGCGGTTCACCGCCTCACCGTCATGGATGAAGTCAGCCATCTCGATATTGAGCATGAGCGGTTCCTTGGCATACTTCACATTGAATGTGTAGAATGAGCCATCCTCCGTGATGACGCTCATATTGGTCTCCTTTTTGAAGTTCTTCACGGCTGCTTTTACACGGATAACATTCTCCGCACCGTCCGCCTTGCCAGCTACCAAATCCTCTGAACCCAAGTCAACGTACTTGACAGAGGCAGGAAAGAGAATATGAACCGTCTTGTCATAAGTCACTTCCAAACCATGAGGTGGAATCATGCGGTCGAAGGTCAGCTTCTTGGTCAAGCCGTGATAGAGGTTGCTGTTCTCTTCCTTCTGTGGATACACCTCCTTGGTCAAGGTAAGTTTCTCTTCCTGGTCGGAAGAAACATTGCTTACTTGCTCAGTCTTTACAGACTTCTGCGCTTTTTTCTTGCCTGTCTTCTGCGCTGATGCAGTGCAGGCTACACCCAGCATAAGGGCGAACATGATTGTTGTCTTCTTCATTTTAGTTTGCTTTTAATTAAACTTTTGGATTAAGTGGTATAAATGTTGTTGCCTTTCGGCTAATCTTCCTCTTGATAGAGCATGACCCTGTAGCCAGCCTTCAGGTGTATTTTGACGGTATGCATCTTCTTGGAGATATACTGCGACACGCCTTGTATGACACCTTTTCCCAAGTCGGAGGCAAGCTGTGCCCCGGCATTGGAGGAAATGTTGATGCTGCTGTTCAGCGAGCTTCCCGTGTTGGCACCGACTTCCTTGGCTGCGTCAACCTCCATCGACTTCGGAATGAAGATGCCCTCCAGACCGTCATTGTCATAGACGGCAAGCTCAATCGGGATAATCATGCCGTTGTGCTCAATGGACTTCAAGGCTATGGAAAGCCTTTCACCTTGCAATCGTGCCACTCCGACAATGACAGAATTTCGTGGTATCTCCCTATTGCCGACACGCATGGCTTCCAGCAGTCTCAACCTTACTGCCTGTCCGTCCGTTATAGTCTGGTTGCCGTGGATGCAGGCAGAAATCGTGTTTTTGTCGGAAACACCACCTCTTCCGATGGCGGTATTGAACCTTGCCGTAGCCTTTTCCGAGTAAGAGGCGACAAACTCCCCGTTACTCATGGGGCGGTTCAAGGACGAAACTACACGCCTTTGCACTTGCCTTACAGGGGAAACCTTGGCTTTCTTGCCCTTGGTGACAGTTTCCTTGTTTTCCTCTGTTGCAGTTTCTGCCGATGAAGGGCTTGCCGCATTGGCATTTCCACCAGGCATGTACTTTGCCGCAAGTTGATAGGACTTCTCCATAAGGGCAACTTGCTCGTCCATATTGGAACGCTTGTTTTCCTGTTGCATCATGCTTGCCTCCAGCTCATCAAGACGTTTTCTCAACTCAGCATCTTCGCTGCTTCCCCCTTGTTGTGGCTGTTCATAGAAACCGCCCAAGGTCGTGTTCAAGGTTTGGTATGCCTCGGCAGACGAGCGGATGGCATCCGCCTCCTGTCTTTCCGCTTTTGTAGGCTGTCCACCAGACTGCATCAAGTCAAAGTCCTTGTCCTGCCCCGATGCCGTGGAGTCCATGCTTGGCATATACTCCCCAAGGGTGCTCATGGCTCTGCCTTTCTCCTTTTGTTTGTTGGCAAGATCCTCCTTGGAGTATGCCTTGCGCTTGTCTGCCTCCACATCTGTCTTCTCCGCATCGGGCATTTCCATGTTGAATCCCTTGCTGCCTTTCTCACCCTCTGATGCCGACGGCTTGAAGATGAGCCATAACACCAATGCGCAGACGAGGCACATGCATGGTATGGCAATCATCTTGTTACGCTTGATACGCTGTTCCTCTGTCAAAGGCTTCTTTTCCTTTGGAGCCTTATCCAGCTCCACCTTGTCATTCTTCTCCTTCTCCATGTATCAATTCATTTTGGTTGGTCACTTGCTGCCCCTTGTCAGTAGGCAACTTTACACTCTCAATATGCTCAACCTCTATATTTGAGGTCTTGCCGTTTCCGAAGTTGATGATGGCTGAACCTATCATGTAAAGGCTACAGAGGGCAAACAAGCCGAACATGACGAGCACGACTTTTAGTCTCACCCTTGGCGGAAGGGAATCCAGCCTGTCACGCAGTCTTCCCTTCATACCATTCACCTTTTCTTGGATTGTCTTAATCGGATTTTCCATTCTTGCTATTTTTATCGTTCTACTGTACTGATGTCCCTGTTCTCCACAATGGTGAAACCTTCAATGGTAAAACCATTCGGGTTATCGTCGGAGCGTGTGGCGTTTACCAACCTGCATACGGTGACAAGACTTCTCTCCGTCACATTGCTCTCTCGGAGTATCACCTGCCGTGCGTAGGTCTTGGCTTGATAAGGGTAGTTATCAAAGTTACAGACCACGCTGTCAACTTGCAGCGACTGGTTGATGTTTCCCGCAATAAGTCGGTTATAAAAACCTTTCTCCGCAAAGTCCTGGTAATAGTTGTATGCGCTCTTGTCAGCCAGCAGCAAGGCTCGTTTCACGTTGTGCTCGATAGCACTCTTCTCCGGTGATAGCGTGAAGAACAGCTCATGAAAGCGTCTCACGTGTTCCCTTGCCTCGGCGGGTCTGTTCTGTGAGAGGTCTTGCGAGAGGGCGAGCATCAACGACTTGCCTCCGTCAAGGACGTATATCTTCTCGCGTTGCTTCTCCGCAAATCTGAATGCGAACACCACCGAACATATTGCAACAACAGCGCAACCGATGACGAGGACGATGCAGAACAGGCGTATCTGTCTGAACGAGGTCTCGATATTCTTCAATGACTTGAATTCCATTTTTCTTTTCGTTGTATTGTTCATGAATGACTATATTTTCTTGAATCCGCTCTTGATGAGCCTTCCGGCACGTCCTGCCACATTTCCTGCCGTTGCTCCTGCGATGCTTCCGCCCAGTGAGCCTGCCGTGTTCACGTTCCGGTTGTAGTTGCCGATGCCGCCACCTGCCTGTATGATCCATCCCGCCACGGTCGGTATGGTGAAGTAACCGATGATTCCGATGATGAGGAAAACGATGTAAACACCGTTGCTTGCCTCAATGGAAAAGTTCGGGTCGTTCTGCAATGCCTCGATGTCGTTTTGCAGCATCAGCACCTGTATCTTGGCAAGGATGGTACTGAACAAGTCCGAAACGGGTAGCCAGAGATAAATCTGTATGTACCTGCAGAACCATTGCGTCAGCGTGGACTGGAATCCGTCCCATACCGATATGGCGAAACAAAGCGGACCGAGGATAGAGAGGACAATGAGGAAGAATGTCCTCAGCACGTCTATGACCAGTGCAGCGGCTTGGAACAGCAGCTCCAGCAGTTCACGGAAGAAATCACGGATGCTCTTTTTCATGCTGTACATGCCACGCTCCACATACATTCCTGCCATTGTCACCACGTCGCCGGGTGACCAGCCGAGTTCGTCAAGCTGCTTGTCAAACTCCTCGTTGCTCACAAGGTATGCAGTTTCCGGATTGCGTTTCATCGCCTCATACTCCAACTTGTCTTTCTGCGCCCGGTACTCGTTCATGTCGAAGGTCTGTGTCTCCAGCATGGAATGTGTACCTTGCACGATGGGACTCATCACGCTGTTGAGCGTACCGAGCACGATGGTCGGGAAGAACATGATGGCAAGTCCGATGGCAAACGGACGGAGCAGCGGAAATACGTCTATCGGCTCTGCCCTTGACAGTGACTGCCAAACCCTCAGGGCGACATAGAACAGCGCCCCAAGTCCTGCAAGTCCCTTGGCGATGTCCGTCATGTCGGAACACAACGGCATCATCTCGTCGTACAGGGAACGCAGTATCTGGTGAAGATTCTCGAAATCCATAGGCTACCAGTATTTCTCGTTCGACTTGCCGTAGAGTCCCATGATGCGGTCGAGGTCGTTTTTCTTCTTGGCACGCAGATAACTCACGGAAATGTTCTTGTTGGTGTAGTAGCTCACGAGATTGCGGTAACGCTTCATCTTCGAGTAGCAGCGTTCCACCACGTCCATTCGCTCCTTGTCCGTCATGGAAAGGGTCGTGATGTTCACCACGTTCTTCAACTCCGTCAGCACATCGTTGCTTTCCTCCAACAGTTTGGTGTAGCCGAAGCCGATGGCGGAGAGTTCCTCCACGGAAAAATTATCATCGTGCATCATCTTCTGGTAGTTGTTGATGTAGATGTCCGTGATGTCACCCACCATGAGGATGGTCTGCTGCACCTTGCGTGCGTCCTTGACGAGGTTGTTCACCGATTTCAGCGCATCGTAGTACTTCTTGCCCTGCTCGTAAATCTTCACGGTCTCCTTGAAGTTGTTGATCATGTTCTGAGCCGTCGAAGACGTGTGGACGATGTTGTTGGACGAGTTGATGATACTCTGCGCAATGTTGGTAGGATCTATGACAGACCACTGTGCGCTTGCCTTTCCTACCATCAGCAGGAACAGGCAGATTGTCATGATTACTTTTGTTCTCATTTTTACTTTTGGATTAAGTGGATAATGAATTTCATTTGTTCTCTTGTTTGTCCTCTGCAAGCTGCCGGATGGCGGCTTCCATGTCACCACTGAGTTTCTCCGCCAATGCCCTCACCTCCAGTTTTTCACTTTCCTCAGTCGTATAGGCGAGATATTCCTGCGTGGACACCTCTGTGGCATATACTGCCGACTGCGTTCCGCCAAGTCCTATCCATACTTCCTTGTAGAGACGTGACGGGTCGTTGGACTGGTTGATGGAGAGAATCTGCGACTTCTCCTTTTCCGTCAATCCGAGCAATGACTGTATCTGCTCGAACTTGTTCATGAACTTCCTCTGGTCAAGGAGTATCTTGCAGTCTGAGTTGTTAATGATACTGTCCTTCACAATAGCGGAGGATATGATGTCCTCGACTTCCTGCGTCACCACAACCGCCTCACCGAAGAACTTTCTGACCGTCTTATAGAGATACTTGATATAGGAAGCCATGTTTGCCGAAGCTATCGCTTTCCATGCCTCCTCTATCACTATCATCTTGCGGATGCCTTTCAGGCGGCGCATCTTGTTGATGAACAGCTCCATGATGATAATCGTCGTGACAGGGAACAAAATTGAATGGTCCTTGATGGCGTCTATCTCGAAAACGATGAACCGCTTGTGCAGCTGGTCAAGTTCCTTGTCTGAGTTAAGCAGATAGTCGTATTCGCCACCCTTGTAGTAAGGTTCCAGCACGTTGAGGAATCCGTCTATATCAAAATCTTTCTCACGGACTTTCTTTTCTTCCAGCACCTTGCGGTATTCCGTTCCCACAAACTCATAGAAGGTATTGAAGCATGGAACGATGTCGCTTTCCTCTTTCAGTTTACCGAGGTAGAGCGACACGGCATTTGACAAGGCGACCTCTTCCGCTCGTGTGGCAGGCTCGTTGTCCTTCTTCCAAAGCGTCAGGAGCAATGTCTTGATGCTCTCTCGCTTCTCGATATCAAAGACCTTATCCTCGGTGAAAAAGGGATTGAATGAGATGGGACTCTCATCCGTATAGGTATAGTAGATACCGTCCTTTCCGCCTGTCTTTCTGTTGATCATCTCGCAGAGTCCCTGGTAGGAGTTTCCCGTATCGACCAAGACCACATGCGTACCTTGCTCGTAATACTGTCTGACGAGGTGGTTCATGAAGAAGGACTTCCCGCTTCCCGATGGTCCGAGCACGAACTTGTTGCGGTTGGTTGTCACGCCTTTTCTCATCGGCAAGTCAGAGATGTCAATGTGCAGCGGCTTGCCACTGATGCGGTCTGCCATCTTGATTCCGAACGGCGAGGGAGAATCCATATAGTTGGTTTCCTCCGTGAAGAGGCAGGTTGCCTGTTCGATGAAGGTATGGAAACTCTCCTCTGACGGAAAATCACCCTCGTTGCCGGGTATTGCCGCCCAGAAAAGTGTCGGACAATCCACCGTATTGTGGCGTGGCACACATTCCATGCTTGCCAACTGACTGCCTACGTCGTTGCGAAGATGCTTCAACTCTTCCATATCCTCGCCCCATGCCATAACATTGAAATGGGCACGGACAGACTGCAAGCCTTGTGAGTGAGCCTCGTTCAAATACTCGTCAATCCATTCCTTGTTGATGGCGTTCTGTCGGCTGTACCTTGACAGCGAGTGCATGTTACGGGCGGTCTTCTCGAACTTCTGCAAGGTCTCGTCACTGTTGTCTATGAATACATACTGGTTATAGATATGGTTGCAGGACAATAGCAAGCCAACTGGAGCGGCAAAGGACAGACGGCAGTCACTTCGGTCAGTGGACAATCGCTCAAAGCGGTTGTCCGTAGATACTTCCGTAGGCAGGTCTTCCGTCTGCGATAAGGTATGAAGGCATAGGTGTTTGTTTCCGATACGCATACCACTTGCAGACAATTCCATATCCTCCAAACATTGCACGTTCTCCGTGGAGAGCGAGAGGTACTTGCCTACAAGTCCGGTTGTTCGTTCCGTGCCTGTGATTTCATCATCCGTCAGTCTGCGTAAGGAGATATAGCCGGAGTCGTTGATGATTCTGGCGAACTGCTCCACGGCATCGAGGAATCTTGCGACCGTTTCCTTGTCCTTGATTTCCTTGGGGATGATATGCCCACGGCACAAGGTGGAAAAATTGCTCTGGTGTGCCATGCGCTCCTTGGAGGTCTTGGTAAGGAACAGGTAACACTGGTGATGCAGGTAAGGACGCTCATTGAAGTGTCGCTCATAGCTTCTTGACAGAAAGCTCATATCGCTATTCTGCAAGTCCGGCGCATAGTTATCTTTCACGAACCAGTCCTGCTTGTGGACAATGCTGTAGTCGGGCAGCACCTTGATAGCCTTGCACCATGCGGCATGTACCGACTCATACTCCTGCGATGTTACCGTGAAGATTTCGGGGAGTGTCACCTCGTAGGCGACCGTGATGTCGCCATCCTTGGAGATGATGCAGCCTTGCTCCACGGCAAGCAGCGGAAACTTGCTCTCAAGGGTGCTTGATTTTCTGATATTTCTCATTCTTCTTTCTTTTTATGTTTGAACATTCGGTTTGTTTTCCTTCGGTTGAGGATATAGCGTGGATGGCTCTTGGCGGCAAGGAGCTTCATCAGTCCATGCTCTCCGTACTTGTTGTTCAGATGGAATGTTCCCCATACAAGCAATGATCCGAGCGTGAGACCCAAGCCGATGCAGACCAGTTGGTCCGCACCTGCCATATAGAGGACTACCACAAGGAAGAAGACGGCAAGCAGTCCACCTGCGAAGATGAAGAGGTACTGTGCCTTCAGTCCCTTGAACTCAACCGAATGACCGATGCCCTTGTTGATTGGGTAGTCAGCCATAAGTCTTATACCTTATTATATTATAGGAAGAACGAGCGGAGGATGGTTGCGCTCACGATGAGGAAGATGCAGGCTCCGAACCAGCTTGCGGCAGTCTTGCTCGTGTCGGGGTCGCCAGATGAGAACTTGCCATACACCTTGATGCCTCCGATGAGACCTACCACGGCACCGATGGCGTAGATGAGCTTCGTGCCCGGGTCGAAGTAGGAGGTCACCATGCTTGTTGCTTCATTGATACCTGCAAGTCCGTTGCCTTGCGCGAATGTCTGTGATACGGCTGCGACAAGCATCGCAGCGAGAAGAATGATTCTGTTTTTCTTGTTCATAAATCTTTTTTGTCTGTGCCTTTGGGATTGGATTGTCCCGTCTGGCGGTTGATACTTTTGTTTACTCATGCGGCATAATGCCGACTTGTGGATTCAGTGGCGAGCTGAGATTTTAGCCGTAGTCTTTCTTTTTCATTGGTGTACTTTAAAATTATTGTTAGAGGCGATATGCCTTGAGTCCCTCATCAAATGCAGCCTTGATTTCGGCAGCATGGATAGCAAAATGCTCGTTGATGATGTTGTCTATGAAACTTGCTACAGTAGCCTGTCCTTTACCAACCACATTCACAAACTTCATAATGCGCTCATGTGTCTCTTCTTTGATGCATACCTGTTTACCATTTCTTGCAGTAAAGTCGGCTTTGGTCATAAACTTGTCTATATACCCAACTCTTTTTTCTGCTTGGGACGACACGGTTACATTCACTGTGGACTGAATACTGATGTATTCCTTTGTCGCACCATTCTTTCTTTTTCTGTTTCTTTCCATTGTTCTCTAAATTTTATTGTTATACAAAATCGAGGATATTGAAGTCCTCTATGCTGTCTGGCACTTTAAACACCTTCTTTGACTTGGATATTTCTTCTATCTTGTGAGTTTGCAGGTAGAAGGTGACAAATTCATGAATGTTTTTCTTGCACTCCTTGCTGTTCTCCATGAATTTCTCATAGAATTGGTTACCATCCATCTCGTGGAAGACCTTTCCTGCATGTCGTTTCTCCTTGTCCGTAGCTTTTGAAGCCTTGACCGTCTTCACGGCTGTATCTATGTCCTCAAAACTTGTTCCTTTTGCTTGCGGTACATCGGCATCGTCCTCATCGTCTGAATACTTCACACCGACATCTTCTATGCGGACATTTGTAAACACATCATCCAGTAGTTCATCAGGAATCCTTGCCGTGTTCTTTGGTGGATCCTCGAATGTCACGTCATTCTCAGACACAGGCTCTGACTCAGTTTGCTTCTGTACCGTTTCTTCTTTCTTTCGCAGTTGGGACACTTTGAAAAGGCTTTTGCCTACAAGTGCCATCGGGTCGATGGGTGGCTTTTCCTCTTCTTCCTTATTGTTCGCAACTTCAAGGAGCAACTTGTTGTAAAAATAGATAGTCCAGACATTGAATGCAACCAAAACTATCATGAATATACTTTCCATTGTCATGCTTATTCCTTTTTATTTGTCATACATTCCAGTCATCTATCTCTTTTCTCAGCAAGCCGTTGATTTCTTCCTGGTTCTCTTCAAGATGTCTCTCAAGAATAAGGTCGATATAACCACCGACTGTCAACTCATGCTTTGCGAGCACACTGACAATCCTCGAAATTCTCTTGTGTATCTCACGACTGATATAAACGCATTGACGAGTCTTTATCTCGTTTCGTTTGAGAAATGCAGCATCATAACTTTCAGAAGAAACCTTGGATGGCTTGCGTGGGGCTGCAGGCTTATCCATCTGTGAACGTGGATTTTTCTTTTCACCCTCTTCTTTCTCTTCGGTATCCTTCACTGGGTTTTGGGAAGCTCCGTCAAGAATGGATGCCGTTGTCGTGCCAATCTTGCTCTTGCCAATAGAGGCAATGAGCAGATTTTCATCTATTGCGTCAGTGTTGATTTTTCTGCTTACCATAGGCTCATGTCTTTATGATTTCACAAATCTCGTCGGACAACTCCTTGATGCCACTCCCTCGCAACAGGTTTGGGTCTGATGGAAAGATGGTGGAACGGAACACTGCCTTTCTGTTCTCCGACAGCTCTCTTCTGAAACGTTTGCTGTCTGGCAGTCGTGTGTTGAGAACCGAATAGTCGAGAGACTTGAACATACCTTCATATACATCATACAAACTCGTTCGTTCTCGTTTGTCAACCATTGTCCAAAAGAAAGCAAGTTTCTTGGTGACCGACCAACCCTGTGTCAAAAAGTTGTCGTGGAACAACTGCATGAAGCTCATTGCGCTTTCTACAACAAAGCGGTCTGCGCTGACGGGTACAAAGATGTAATCCATCTGAGACAAGGTCTTCATGACGCCCTCACTTTTGATAGTCCCAGGCATGTCAAAGAAGATGAAGTCAAGTTTAACCTCTGTTTCATTCAACACTGTCTCTGCGTCGTCAAGCGCATTGACTGCATTGCTTCTCGTTACGCTGAAGGACTTCTTGCCCAGCTTTTTGAAATGCTCACAGGCTTGCGCCTTGAAATAGTCGCTGCTTTTGATGAGTTCCAGTTCCTCGTCTCGCAGGTCTGCAAGGTTGTATTGTGGCTCGTCACAATCTATGACCGCCACATTGTAGCCCTTGACATTGTGAAAGTAGTTGGCTACAAGAGCCGTGATGGTGGACTTTCCTATTCCACCTTTCTGTGTCGCGAATGCAACAAATCTTGTTTTACTCATATCTTTAACTTTTTAAATTGTTGATAACTCACTTCTATAATATTCTGCCAATTTAACGATGTGGACACATAAGAGTCCATGTCTATAATTCATTGCTTCATTATGGAGACCTTGAACCATTGCAATGCTTTATCATTTCCATACGACAGTACGACAGTGAATCAGTAAGTCTGTACGTCAGTAGCGCATCATTGATGCAAGGCGATACTGCAATAATGACAGATTTATTCACTTCTACAAATGCTTGTTTCACCATATTTTCAAATCATTAGTTCGATGTTTACGGCTGCAAAGTAACAACGAAAAATCCGAAAAACAATGGTTTTCAAATCCTGTGGCAGCATGTTGCCGATAGTTGCAGTGGTTGTCTGGGGTGCATCTGTTCCAAGGGTGCTATTTTAGCCGTAATTTTGCACCCGAAAGGCAAAGCAATGGATGGCGCATCCATATCGTTCCGAGAAGAACTAAGGCTTGATGCTCCGCAAAGGACAGGATTTCCCGAACAGCTTCCATTCGGGATGGGGACAGCTTCTTACGAAGGCTAACTTCAATCCACCCTAAGCGGATTTTTATGTCCTCAAAGACATAGCAAGGTATGTTTTGAGTTACTCAAAACCTTTGGAGTTACTCTCCAAAGACCTTGCCCTGCCGGGTTGGTAGCCTCTCCGAAGTCGGGCTCCCCATGTTCCAATCTGACGATAGTTTGTGCAATTCCATTATTGCCGCATGTACCACTTAATCCATTTTAATATGAACACAGAAAGAAAACGAGGGGGACGAATCCCCAAGCTGAACCCGAAGTCGCACCATGTGATGCTTCGGTTCGACGATGACGAGTGGATGAAATTCCTCGTCATGTATGAGCAGACTGATGTGAAGGCAAAGGCTGTCTTTGCCAAGGCACGCATCTTCGGCGAGCCGTTCAAGGTGCTGCGTGAGGACAAGACACTGGTGGAATACTACACCAAGCTTTCTTCTTTTCACTCGCAGTACCGAATGATTGGCAACAACTACAACCAGGTTGTCAAGGAACTCCGTTGTCATTTCTCAGAGAAAAAGGCGATGGCTTTGCTCTATAAGCTGGAGAACTGCACCAGGGAACTGGTCTCTCTTACCCGTGAGATTGTTGAACTGACCCGTAAGTTTGAGGAAAGATGGTCGCAAAGATAAGTTTCGGAAGTTCATTGTATGGTGCACTGGCATACAATGGTGAGAAGATTAACAAGGAAGAAGGAAAACTCTTGGCTACAAACAAGATCTTCGATGATTGTTCGGGAAAAACAAGCATCACCAACGCCTTGCGTGATTTCCAGCGATACCTTTCTCCGCACATCAGAACAGAGAAGCCTGTCGTGCATATATCCCTGAATCCACATCCAGATGATGTGCTGACGGATATGGACATGGAGAACATCGCCCGTGAATACTTGGAGCGCATGGGATATGGCAACCAGCCATACATGGTTTACAAGCATGAGGACATCGACCGTCATCACATGCACATCGTGACCATCCGAGTGGATGAAAACGGCAAGTGCTTGGATAGCCGATACAACTACCATAGGAGCAAGGCTATCACCCGTGACTTGGAGGAGAAGTACAGTCTCCACAAGGCAGACCGCAAGCAACGCCAGGCAGACAATCCACTCCGCAAGGTGGATGTAAGCCAAGGCAATGTGAAGAAGCAGGTTGCCAACACAGTAAAATCTCTCTGCGCCACCTACAGGTTCCAGTCCTTGGGCGAGTACCGTGCACTTCTTTCCTTATATAATATATCCTTGGAGGAGGTCAGAGGCGAAGTTGGCGGTCGTGAGTATCATGGTTTTGTCTATTCTGCCACGGACGGACAGGGCAACAAGGTGGGAAATCCTTTCAAGGCTTCAAAGATTGACAGGTCTGTCGGTGCGGAGGCGATAGAAAAGCGGTTCGCTTATTCTGCCAAGAAGTTCAAGGAGGACAAGAAACTCTCCGAGATGACCCGTCATAGCGTGGAAGCTGTCTTGAAGCAGACGTACCATAAGGATAAGTTTGTTGAACTGCTGAAAGCAAAGGGCATTGATGTTGTTTTCCGCCATACAGCTGACGGCCGTATCTACGGAGCAACATTCATTGACCACCGCACTCAAAGCGTTTTCAATGGTTCAAGACTTGGAACGAATCTTTCTGCCAATGCCCTACAGGAGCACTTCACCTTGCCTTACGAGAACGAACAGCCGATACCGCTTGCCATTCCAAAAGAAGAAGGCTCTGGCTTGGAGCAGGAACTTCAAGGTTCTGGCTTGTTCGATGAGTACGGCAGCGGTCTTGGACTTATGGCAGGGAATGGTTCTTCCAACGAGGCACAGGAAGCAGCATTTGATAGAGAGTTACGCAGAAAGAAAAAGAAGCGAAAAGGGCGAAACCTTTAATCGTATTATCAAGGTATAACTTCAAAACTGAAAAACAATGGCACAAGAAGACGATTTGAGAGCATTGGGGAAAATTATGGATTTTCTCCGTGCTGTGAGTATCATACTCGCAATTATGAATGTATATTGGTATTGCTACGAGGCAATGCACATTTGGGGAGTGACAATCGGGGTGGTTGACAGAATCCTGATCAACTTCAACCGTACAGGTGGTTTGTTTCATTCCATTCTCTATACCAAGCTGTTTTCGCTTCTGCTCCTGGCACTCTCATGTCTGGGAACCAAGGGCGTGAAAGCGGAAAAGATGAGTTGGAACAGGATTTGGACGGTTCTTGCCGTTGGTTTCTGTCTGTTCTTCCTCAACTGGTGGATATTATTGTTGCCTATATCTTATTTGGGCAATGCCACGCTGTACATCTTTACAATGACAGCAGGTTATATCTGCCTGTTGATGGGAGGACTCTGGATGAGCAGACTCTTGAAACACAACCTCATGGAGGATGTGTTCAATAATGAGAACGAGAGTTTCATGCAGGAGACCAAACTCATGGAGAACGAGTATTCTGTCAATCTGCCCACTCGCTTCTACTACAAGAAGAAATGGCAGAGAGGATGGATCAACGTGGTCAATCCGTTCCGAGCGACCATCGTGTTAGGTACACCGGGTAGTGGCAAGTCTTTTGCTGTAGTGAACAACTACATCAAACAGCAGATAGAGAAGGGGTATTCAATGTATATCTATGATTTCAAGTTTCCCGACCTTTCGACGATTGCCTACAACCACATGATGAACCATCAGAATGGATATAAGGTCAAGCCCCAGTTCTATGTCATCAACTTTGATGATCCTCGCAGAAGTCATCGCTGCAATCCTATTCACCCTGATTTCATGAGTGACATTTCCGATGCCTATGAGAGTGCATACACCATCATGCTTAACCTCAACAAGACGTGGGTCCAGAAGCAGGGCGACTTCTTCGTGGAGAGTCCGATTATCCTCTTTGCAGCCATCATTTGGTACCTAAGAATCTACAAGAATGGGAAGTATTGTACCTTTCCCCATGCCATCGAATTGCTTAACCGCAGATACGAGGATGTCTTTCCGATACTGACGAGCTATCCCGAACTGGAGAACTACCTATCTCCGTTCATGGATGCCTGGCAAGGTGGGGCGATGGAGCAGTTGGCGGGTCAGATTGCCAGCGCAAAGATACCGCTGTCACGAATGATCTCACCACAACTCTACTGGGTGATGTCCGCAAGCGAGTTTACACTCGACATCAACAATCCCGAAGAACCGAAGATTCTATGTGTCGGCAACAATCCCGACCGTCAGAACATTTATGGTGCGGCACTCGGCTTGTACAACAGCCGCATCGTGAAACTCATCAACAAGAAGGGACAACTCAAATCATCCGTTATCATTGACGAGTTGCCGACCATCTATTTCAAAGGCTTGGATAATCTGATTGCTACGGCACGAAGCAACAAGGTTGCCGTCTGCTTGGGCTTTCAGGACTTCTCGCAGTTGGTCCGCGATTATGGAGACAAGGAGGCAAAGGTGGTTATCAATACCGTTGGTAATATCTTCAGCGGACAGGTTGTTGGCGAGACCGCCAAGACTTTATCCGAGCGTTTCGGCAAGGTGCTCCAAAAGCGCCAGTCTATTTCCATCAATCGTCAGGATGTCTCTACATCCATCAATACCCAGATGGATAGTCTCATTCCGCCGAGCAAGATTAGCGGACTCACCCAAGGAATGTTTGTTGGCTCTGTTTCCGACAACTTCAACGAGCGTATCGAGCAGAAGATCTTCCATGCCGAGATTGTCGTTGACACCGACAAAGTAAAGCGGGAGGAAAGCCATTATCAGCCAATCCCTATCATCAACGACTTCAAGGATGCCAATGGCAATGACTGCATGAAGCAAGCTATTCAAGACAACTACAATCAGATAAAGGAGGATGTCAAGCAGATTGTCAAGGACGAACTGGAGCGCATCGCTGCTGACGAGAATTTGAAGCACTTGATACAGAAGGCATAAATGCGCTTTTCACAGTTGAATATAAATAGGTTTGTCCTATTGCTTTTTTCCGCGAGTGCCAAGAATAATAGTTAAAAATGATTATAATATAGCTAATAATTAGTTATCAATTTTGATAATCAAAATATTTATTGTAATTTTGCACACAAATAAAAATAACATGGCTGAATAATATATGAACATAACAAGTGAAGACGAGGCTTTGTTGGAACTGTTCGAAAATGGAAAGACATCTGACAAGAAGTATAAAAGACTTCCTATAGCCGCAATCAAGGGTTATGTTAAGGCTGTCAACAAAATGAGAGCTGCAACAAGAATTGAGGACATTATGCGTGATCATGGCTTGCGCTACGAAAGATTGCACGGAGACAGAAAAGATCAAGAATCCGTAAGATGCAATGATGTCTGGCGATTGATTTTCCAAAGCTCTCCTGCCGATGGCAGTATTATCATTACCGAAATAGAATTAATTGAAATATCACATCATTATGACTAAGTTTAGTTTCAATCAGGCAGTCCCATTTGAGGCAACTCATGTGGGCGAGGTGATTAAGGACGAATTGTCTGCTCGTAATATGAAGCAGAGCGAATTGTCCGAACTCACTGGCATACAGAAATCCATTCTGAATGATGTCATAAAAGGTAAACGTTCTCTGACACCTGAAATGGCATTGTTGTTGGAAAACGCTCTCGGCATTTCTGCGACATATCTCATGAACATCCAGACGCAATACGAATTGGATTGCGCCAAACAGAGCGAAAGGGTTGTGTTGCAGACTAAAATGCTTGAGATTTGGAATGTACTCAAAGACCAAGTATCAATTCCCTTTTTCAGAAAAGTCGGTATCGTTAGAGGAAATATCATCGAGGATGTAAAACGCATCTTCGAGGTCTTTTCCGTGGATAACTTGGATGATTTCTTTGGTTTGAAGGCAGAAGAAATGGAACTTTCTTATTACCGCAAGTCAGAAAAGGTGAAAACCAATCCCGTGGACATTCTGTCTTGGAAATATTATTGCTATCATCTCTCTAAAAATGATGATTCAACTTTATGCACATTTGACAAGAGGGCAGATACAGAGATGCTGGCAAGAGAGCTGAACAATGTGTTTAAAGAAAACAAGAATACGGTGAACAAAACCCAAGAGGTTCTTAACAAGTATGGCATTCGTTTTCTTGTAGTCAATAAGGTTGGGCAAGTTCCTGTTGATGGAATGTCCTTTTGGATAGGAGATACACCAACGATTGTCATCACTGAGAGAATAGCTTCCATTGACAATTTTGCTTTCACCACTTTACATGAGGTCGGTCATGTATTCAAGCACCTTACCCAAAATGGTAAGGCAATGATTAATCTCATGGAGGACAAGAAGAACATCGAGGAGTCTGAGGCTGACGAGTTTGCTTTAAATGCGACCCTACCAAATGCGGACTGGAAAAAGTTCATGGCAAGGACTCGTGATGTTGTACCTTATAAAATAGCACCATATATTCTGACAGAAGCAGACAAACACAATGTCAATCCGCAACTTCTGTTCGGACGCTATAAGCATGATATAGGTATATACAAGATAAAGAATTTCTTTGAAACGAAAATTCTATAACGATTCACAAAGCACCATTGGTTACACATTTCATAGCCAATGGTGCTTTGCATTTTCATCTCCTCATTCTCTCCAATTCATCATCCCTCCGCATTTTCTCATTCAACTTCTCCTGCATCTTGTCCAGAAAATAGGTGCGACTATAGTTCTTGCGTCTTCTGATGTCGGTGTAGAAACGATAGCAGTCCTTGGCTTTGATGCCGAAGAACTGGTACATGGCTTGCGCCAAGTCCTTGAACTTCACATTGCCATCGTTCACGCTTCCCATGACGCAGATGCCATATACCATTTCTACAAGGTCAACGGCATTGCCAGTCCATTTCACTAATGGCTTTGATTCTGATGATACTGGTGGGGAGGCTTCTGAAGTGGATGTAGTCACATGAAGATGATATGTTGCTGTTACATGCTCTTGCATCCTTCGGACAAATGCAATTGCTTTGCGCACATACAAGCCTACGGTTCCCAAACAATCCTTTATATGGGGCATTGACAGATGAAAGTCAAGCTCGGTCTCTGCGTATGACAGTGCAAAGACCGCTTGCTTCACGTTAGTGCTACATAAATCAACCACAACCTTGATAAACTCACGATATGAGTTCTCCAAAGCGTTACCACCTTTGTTCTTATGACCTGCATTCAGCAAGTTGAAAAAATCAGTCTCTATCAATATGTTGTATTCCATGTTGCTGTCTCTTTTATGGGTTTGTACTAATTTGATGTTTCTGTGCGCACACCATTTATTAGTCCAATACCTATGCCATTCCAAGACAGACAAAACAATAGGATGATGATATTTCCTGATAATCAGCAACTTTATCAAGAGAATAAGATTTTCACAAGGAAATTGCAAGCAGAAATAGTGTAAGGAAAACCGGACACTCGTCCAATCTTCCTTACACGGTTCTTATACCGTTACAACTTGTTAGTTGGAATACCATACTCTTTCATACGGGCATAGAATGTAGTATGGCTCATTTCCAACATTTTTGCCGCATCACGCTTGATGCCATTGCATTGCTTCAAAGCCCACAAGATACGCTCTCGATTGATCTTGCGTTCTTGTTCATCAAACTCCAAAGCCTCTTCTGTCAATGTCGATTGTGACAGCTGCAAGTCCTCGATATCTATTATCCCATTCTCGCATAACAGCATGGCTCGCATGATACATGATTTCAACTCACGCACATTACCTGGCCATGTATGGCTTACAAGTGCCCTTTGCGCTTCCTTACTGATACATTTTATTTCTTTGTCAGTATGCCTATCATATAGTTTCAGGAAGAAGTTAGCTAATGGCATAATATCTTCCTTGCAATCCCGCAACCGTGGAATCTCAATAACCGCTTCGTGAAGTCGATAATACAGATCGCTTCTGAATCGTCCTTCCCGAACTGCCTCTTGCAGGTTTTCGTTGGTGGCGGCAATAATGCGCACATCAGCCACTTTGTCTTTTATAGCTCCCAATGGTCGGTAGCTCTTGGATTGCAACACACGCAGCAGCATCGCCTGTACGTCTTTCGGCAGGTTGCCTATCTCGTCCAAGAACAGCGTACCTCCAGCAGCCAATTCAAAGTAACCTTTTCTTGCTGCGTCTGCACTTGTGAATGCCCCTTTCTCATGCCCGAAGAGAGCGGAAACGGCAAGTTCCGCAGAAAGCGTACCGCAATCTACTACTTCAAAAGGCTTGTCGGCTCTTTTGCTTTGCAGATGTATCTTTTCCGCTATATGTTCTTTGCCAGTACCGTTGTCGCCCAATATCATAACAGCCATGTCGCTTTTGGCAAACAATTCTGCCATTTTGTATATACGGCGAAACTTCTCACTTTTGCGGTAAACAATCTTGTTATTCAATTCTACGAGTCGTTTCTGCTTGTCTATGATTTCTTCCAAACGTTCATAAACTACATCAAGCAACAATTTCTTCGGTATATAGTCTTCCGCTCCTAATTTCATAGTCCTCACGGCACTCATGCTTTCATCGTAAGATGTCATGATAATAAATGGATTCTGGTAGCCGTTACTACGCATCCATTCCAACAGGTCGATACCGTTATCATTCCCCAAGCGCATATCCGAAATGACAACATCCCATTCAGAGGATTCCTTCACAGCTTTCAGACCATCTCTGTAATTGTAGCATAAGATTGTTTTCCATCCCTTCGCTTCCAACTTCTTGCCCAACATATTGCAAAATGTAGGGCTGTCTTCAATGATTATTACTTTCTTCATACTGTTACCTCCTCAATTTTCTTTTGTGCGGCTTTGATGATTGCCTCACCATGTGCGAAAACATCCTCAACCGCTTGGTTGATAACGTCGTCTGATGATGTAGAATCTTCAATCAGGTCAAAGAGATGGTTCAAAGACTCGTCAGATTGTACCATCATCCACGAGCTTCTTGCGTGGTGAATGGCATCGGACATTTTCTTGCGGTTCTCCTCTTTGGCTGCATTACGGATACTGCCCAATGTGTCAGTCATTTCCTTTACGAAATTCTCCAAAGTCTCTTTTTCAGTGCCGTAGGTCAGCAACATAGAGAAGTCTATTTGTTTTTCTGCTATCTTGCCATTCACACACTTCCTTGCAGTGTTTATCAAATCCTTGTCAGACATCGGCTTGAACAGACAAGCGACAAATCCTGCGTCAAGCAGTTCTTGCTCACTCACATTTGGTGCTGCTGTCATAACGACAACAGGAATGGTCTTGGAGTTACGCACGTTCACCATACGCATCATTTCCAGAATCTCGATACCATTCACTTCAGCCATCTTCAAATCCGTTATCAGCAGATCATAAGATTTTTTGCGCATCATATCCAATAAATCCGTGGCATTATTACAAGTGTCACATACAATGCCGTTTGATGTAAACGCCTCACGGATGGTACTCAGTTGCACATGGCTATCATCAATGGCAATGACAGTAAACGAATCTTGTCGTTTCGTTCTATACTGAGTTGGTTCCACATTCTGCTTTTCGGCTGCAGCCATAGGAAGACTAATGGTAAAGATACTTCCAAGCCCTTGGTGACTGGACACATCGATTTTTCCTTTCATCAGTGAAACGAGGTTCTTGACAATGGAAAGCCCCAAGCCAAATCCCGGTTGGGTGACCGCATTTCCCAATCTTGCAAATTCCTTGAAGATTTGTTTTTGTTGCTTGTCGTCCAATCCTGTTCCTGTATCCTTAACCATTAGCATGAATACACCATTCTTATAGGTTGTGGACAATACTATCTCACCCTTTCCCGTATATTTGATGGCATTGGAAAGCAGATTGCGTCCTATTGTAAGCACCTTTTCCTTGTCTCCATTGACAACACCATCTGCCTTATTGTTGACGCTCAATTCCAGTTGCTTCTTCGCAGCAAAGGGTTCATACTCCATCTTTAATTGCTCGGCAATGTCCATCATACGGAAAGGGCGTTCCTTGACGGTCGCCTTTCCATTCGCTAATTTGGAGTAAACCAGGAAACTGTCAATCATAGAAGTCAAGCCTTTCGATGTGTCAACAATCAAGTCGGCATATCGTTTGCTTTCATCCGTAGCATCATCAAGTCCGCTAATCTTGCGAGCATAATCCTTGATGGCAGACAAAGGACTGCGCATCTCATGCGTTACTGTCAGCATCACCTTTCTTGTTTCTTCCTTGCTCTTACGTGTCTTGAATGCGAATCGCCACACCAATAGGAATAATACGAAAAATACCAATATCAACAATCCTATCATCCCTATATAATAATAGGTATAATTGCCTTCCAAGTCTGCGATTTGTCGCTCACGAACTTTTATGCCTTTATCCACATTCTCATCAGCTATGCTGATTACTCTTTGCAACTGCTTATTGATACCTTCATTTCTGTTTCCAAGACTATCCAATATCTCCACTACCTTACGGCTTTGCTGGTGATGTTTAGCAACAACCGTTTGGTTTAGGTTGGTGAGCATCTTTTCAGTTTGGGTTAAACGGTTGCCTGTTGTTACTGCATTTTCTTTCTTGCCGAACAATCTGCTGAAGAAACCTCGCTTCTTTGGCTTTGCCTGCTGTGGCATAGCTGAAAGTCTTTTGCTTTCAGTTTTATTCTGCTCTACAATTCTTGGAACTTCTGCGGTCAGCTTTTCTTGAGTGGCATTCAGATCCTGCATGGCATCCTTTATATCAAGAAGGAGCTGTTCCTTTTCTGCAAGAAGATGGCAGATTGTATCAGAATCTTCTTTCGGACAAATACCTGCGATGCCTTCAAGCATACTGTCCACTTCCAATCGAAGCGAATGATACTCATTTACATCTGTTGAGTCCCAATCCGCAACCATTTCACCAAGCAGTGACAATTCCGTTATGTGCAAGTTTAAGTCATGCACATTCTTTCGCCACTGATGCAGTTCTGCATTTCTACACTCAATCTCCTTTCTGTCGCGCCATTCAAATAGGCCGATTACAATGGTACATCCTACGATGACGATGGCAGTCATGATGCCTAAAGCCATCCATCTACAGATATGCCCGGTCTGTTCTTTGCGTTCCATGTTGTTTACTTTTTACGTTTCTATTACTTCATTATTGCTTTGCACTAACATTTTAATCGGCAAAGATAATGGCAGGAAGCGTCAAAGACGAATCTTTACATATATTATAACAACTTTTATGTATTTTCATAGTACAAATAGCATATTGTCAGAAAAAGAACCGCTGTTGAATAATAATCATTGACAATAATGCCATAAACTGACAAAGTGTAGGTTGTGGAACTTAATCGAAAAAGGATGGCAAGAGTTTCAATCCTACCATCCTTTTGAATCTTATTGAAAAGTCTTTTGCGTTGTCAGCTTTATCAATGAGTAAATGAGAGAGTCGTTTACCTAACTCTTACACCTTTACCATTCAGAACTTCACCTCTAATATCATCAGTTTTGCATAAATACAAGTCGTAGCCAATGGCTGTAATATCGCAATATCTTGGAGGAGTAATGACTTTTCCACTTGGTGACATCAACCCATACCAACCAAGTTCTGCTTCATACTTTTTGCAATTTGCAGTCTTTTGATAAGGTGTTGGTTCTGCTTCTGCCGTTTCCCCAGTTAAATTACCCTCATCATCATAGTTCTTTGCCGTAGTATATCGTATTTCATCGGTGTCATACAATAATCTGTCAACATTACTAATCAAGAAATCGTCAATCAACTCACCTTGCAAATTGTACTTGCGAAGAGTGTGGTCTTTCATTGTTGCAGTAATGCTATTACCAGAGATCCAGAGGTCTGCTTTCATAAAAGGCAATATTGGTTTAAGATTTTCTGTTAGAATACTCTGCATACCTCCTTTGCTTACGACAAAGAAAGAATCCTTGGGCGAAATAGCATCATATTCAGCTTTCAGCATCCAATTTCCTTTTTTGTTTATCAAGCCAAATTTGTCACGTTTGTTGTTATGTATTACGCAATGTCCATTGTGAAATACATACCCTTCTGCACCAGTGATGTATGGAATGTTCAAGTCAATAACGACATTTCCTTTGGAGTCGATGAATTTTATCATTCCGTTGTCATCTACGGAAGCCAAGCCATCAGAGAATACCCATGCGTGCTTGTACTGAGGCTTGATAGCTATTTCACCCGTCAGCATATTGAAGTAACCACGAGCATTACCATTACTATAGCATACAAGTGAGTCGTCCCCCAATGGTTTTGAAATCCAATGTATGCCCTTGACAGTCTTCTTGCCATCACGAGTCTCCACATATCCATCCGTTTCATAAGCACGGCTATAGTAAGTAGCATTTCTTGATAGGTACTGCGAGTCATAGTAGGAGTCACCCAAATATTTCGCAGCATTCACTTTCTTGTAAACAAACTCGTATAGCGCATTACCTCCAGCACATGCAAACACAAACATGATGAACGCAAAACAGCCTCCAACAACACGTCGAATAAACTTGCCATACTTAGATTCATCCTTCATTCCAAGTATCACGGTGAACCATTCTGCTGTTGCTGAAATAATACCTGTCAGCCCTTTCCAAAATAAAATAATTGCTCTTTTCATATGCCCCTTATTTTAAGCTTCTACTTATTTTCCTCCTCATCAAAGGCTTCATCTGCCAATCTACCATAGCAACCAAGACGTTCTTCCTTTGACATCGGTTCTGCACAAAAAGCAGCTTCATTCTTCATTTGAGAAAGACGAGAAAAGAAATTCATACGGGTCGTGGTGTCTTTGCGCATGGAAGCACGTGTTCCTTCTGAACTATAGTCAAAATTACGAGCATTGCGGATAGACATCGACATGGCAACTTTCATTGAATCTTGATTTGCTCCCATGTAAGTGAATGTCCAGCCTTCTTTGCGAAGCTTTTCCACAAGTGCCTTGATACTACTACCATTATATTCTTTGGACGCATTCTCATAACCGTCAGTAATGATAGTAACAACAACCGCAACATCCTCAATGTCTTTGATCTGTTTATGCATCGCAGTAAGGGTGAATCCCATAGCATCGTATAAAGGAGTTGAACAACATGGTTCATAGTCGTTCATGCTCAACGGATGCGCTTTACCCACAGGTACTTTGTCAAAAACATTACATGTCTCACAGCTACAAAAAGTAACCAGTGAAACGAAATGCTCCTGTGTGTCGGCAAATTTCTCTTGCGCTTTCTTGATTCCAACCAAGGTTTCGTTGAATCCATCCACCGCTGCTTGACGTATTCTCTGCATAGAACCACTACGGTCAAGGATTATCACATTGAAGATTTGAGTCTTCTGCATTGCTGTCTTGTCTTTTAGCTCTTCCATATTATCTGATATTTTTTGTGTTACAAACTTTATTTGTTTATGTGTATAGAGTAAAACAAGTAACCCATTCCTATCATCAAAGTATATAAAAATCCCTCAGCCCATTCGATTTTATATCAAATTGAGTTGAGGGATACGATTTCCTTTATTCGGTAATTCTTTACTTTACCTATTTATTGATGATATCTATACCATTTCTTACGTCTGGAGATATTCAAGTACACTCTCCCAATTAGGAAATTCTTCACTTCCAAAGCGAAGCCATTCTCCCTTGAATCCACTTGTTCCATGTTTTCCTCTATCATCAATGATATAGTCACCTCTGAGTAAATTCTTGTGGTGAGAAAGAATTAGACGTTTACAATAATACTTGTCCAAATGTCTATTTATCCATTCCACTTTATCTGACCATGTTGTTGGATTACTCCAAGGAGAGGTTGAAAGGATATAAACATCGTATTTACCACTTTGTTGTAAGGCATACATAGCCTCGACAGCACCTTTCACAGGTGGTAGGTAAGAAACAATGTTCGGCACTTCATCATATCTTCCTGCATATTCCTTGCGAAGTTCATCGCTAATCAGTTCCAATCCTGCATGAAAATCCATCAGTACTCCACCCATATCAACATAGACAATCTTCTTTGCCATTGGTTTCTCTGAATCCAAATCTCCCAGTTCGTTGGTGACAGACTTTTCGATGAGTTCTTGAGTCTTGTCTCGCTTGTCATAGTTATCACGCAACTCCATCAACATTCCACACAGTTCCGTTGGTGTCAATATCGTCTTATATGGATTATTCTCGCCAGTAGAATGTGCCAGTACTATCCCCCTTGTTTGCATCAGAGCAGCACGGAAACGTTCATTTTGTTCAAACATTGCCTTGTAAGCACGATGAATCAAGTCTTGATATGTTTGACTTTGCCTGTCAATGGCTTGTCCTTTCCACCAAACGATTTGGTCTGTCTGCCATGACGTTACACTCATCTTTCTGGCATTACCACCTTTCATGCTGCATATCTGACGCTGCTTGTCAAGGTCCTGCCTCTTCAATGATTGCAGGAACCCCTCCATGCTGCCACATATCATTCCTTCGAAACGAAATCCATTGCTGCACAGATTGCTCAATACATTTGAAGGGTAAAGACCATTTGACCGTATATCCAACGTATTCGTCTCTGGATCAAACATATCCTTCAACTCATGTCCATTACGTGAGGTTGCTTTATAATTCTCTTCCATAGGTTGTTTCAATTAGTAAGTTATAATTTGTTGTAAAACTTTAGACACATTCAGTCTATATTATCATTGTTATCATCCTTTAAATTTTCTTTTGATCAATGGAATAAGGCTGAAAGTACCTGTAGCAATAACAAATGAGTTATAAATTCCAATGTCGATTCTTCATGAACTTTTTGCATTTGGCACAAAAACTGTTTGTCTTTGCAAATGGATTCCCTCCTTTAGCGTTTTGCATCATACAATCCGTATCGGGGCAATGTCGTAATCCTTGTGTATGACCTATTTCATGAAGCATCACACAGAACAATTGCCCATAGCCATGAGGACGGTACGATGAGAATACCGCTACACCAGTACCAATGCCACTTGCAAGTCCCATTATACCACTATGAGGTCGGTTACGGAAATTGTCCAATCCTATATCTGCTTGTGTCAATCCAATGACAATAGTCGAGTCGGACTTGAATGCTTTCAATTGCTCATTCAGCAAATCAGCCCTATAGCGCACATGGTCTTTTCTTTTTGTTGTCAATGCTTTTTTGTCCAAAGCAATATTGCCCACATACTTACATTTGGGATAATGTGCTTTTAAAGAGTCAAGCATTGCTTCACGCAAGTTTGTTGATACATTCCCCAAAGTGTACAAACAAACTGTTGGCACAGGCTTAGCGATCTCAGCGCCTGTTGTAACATATTGAATATCAGCATTATTATTATGATTGCAACTAAACAAACACAAAATAAAGCATATACAACACAAAAGAAGTCCTTTCTTAACTATCATAGTCTTATGTTTTTTATTTGTTGTAATAATTCTCCCATCTGTTAATAGTCAAACATCAAACACTTGTTGCATCCTCAGACACCAATGCTTTATCCTCCAATGCGTCTGACTTGATCTTATTCTGCGCATTCTTCCCTATATGCCATCCGTCACACCATGCACATTTGTAAACAGAAAAATGCACACCATGCTTTTTTCCCATTGCTTCTGCTGCCCTAAGTGCAACTTTCTTATTTGGGTAAGGAATCTTAGGCTTTCCGTTGCGACGAGATATATGGCTATACTCGCTGAATATCCCAAAGGCATTGTGAGTGACAAATATATTTCGCCACGCACCCTTTCTTGTCAATTGGTTCCAAATGGCAAGAATACTATTTTTAAAACTTATTTTACATACATCCATCAGTTATAAATTTCTTGATGAAGTCTTATGGTTGGTGTTATATGACTACTATCGTATGCTTTTTTCTTGCGGTTTCTTGACACCGAAAGCCTTCTACTTCATAAATATCAAACAGTCCTTTCTTTAATGGAGTAAGTTCGTATGTTACAGTAGAATCGTCTGCACCATCTAACATGTCCCTATCTTCTTCGTAATATACATATTCGCAGTTATATTCAACTTGAAAAGCAGTTTTATCATACTCTATACGATATTCTATGCCAACAGAGCCATAAACCCTGCCTTTGAATGTCAAATGATCACCGTTAAGTTTAATTACTTGCATAACCTTTTTGATTATATGTAATGGAAATTGTTATAGTTAAACACAGATAGGGATGTTCTTTCAGCATCCATGTTTTTAATACGCTGTGGTATTTCGCATAGGGGAATTTCCTCGTCAAGCAACCAGCGTAAGTGTCCAAACATGATTGTATTGGACTTTAGAATCTCCTGTTTTGTAACTGTTATTCCATATTCCTCCGCTTCTGATTCCTCAGATATTATCATGCCTGAGAAAAATCCATGCAGACCTTCTGTTCTTGCAAACTTATCAGCATGACACCATATGCCAATCAGATTACCACCGTGCTTACGCAAATGGAAACTGTGTGGGTGTCCAACGATGATTTTGTCAAATTCATCCTTAGTGTCATCCTCTCGATAGAACAGTCCTTTGTCTGAGCCATGTCCAAGTAGCATGATTCGTTCTTGTGTAGAAACATGATGCAACAAATGCTCAATTTCCTTGTTAGAGCAATTGCTGCTAATCACATTGGCATCCTTACCCTCATATAAAGCAGAGAGTACAAAAGTCGTTCTGTCTTTGGGATGTACAACTAACATACTTACTTCTCGTATTTTTTCAACATTTCCTTTACATCGTCCATTGGTTGAAAAGGCACGATGATTTCCAAGTCCTTATTGATAATGCAATAAGCATTCTCTTCGTCATTATCTTCCATTCCGAAACCATCCTCATCAGCAAAGTAGCGTCCATCGGGATATACTGTCCAGCAGATGGCACAAACTCCATTTCTGAAATTATCATATCTGCCGAACCAATATCGAACAGATTTACATCCATTGAAATCAGGACATCCCTTATATATTGCATCAAAGTCAATCTCGTTATCTGTCACAAGAAGGCTTCCGTCTTCACTTACAAGTTGCCTTGTCTTACCTGTTTCCTTATTGATGATGGTGTAACTTCTTCCTTCACCACTAAACACTGCTATATTCTCACCTATATCGTAGGCATCCTTTAAATTATTCTTGTCCATATCCGTAAGTTTTTATTTGTTGTAATAATTTTCCCATCTGTAATTTCCACTGATTACATTTATGTCCTCATGAAACTTTTCCATGTTAGGAACATTCATGACTGAAGTTGATATTGTCTTCAATGCTTTGGTTTTATAATCAATGGTCTCATATGTAATTTTGACCTTTTTGTCTGATAGGAAAGAGTACGTTTCCTTTTTCAACGCAGTACCATACCTGCTGATTTCTTGCTTATATGCCAATAGCCCATCTTTATATACACGTTGATGCTTGCTGCCATCCTCCCACGTAACGGAATACACATTCAAGTCCCCAGCTCTTACAGGGATGAAGACAAGGTCTTTATCATCTGGCTCTATACATGGATCATGGTGCCATACTGTTTTGACGATGCGCCCATTCCGATATTCCGATTCCATTGAGGGCAGATAATCTGCAAATCGGCAAACCTTATAATTTTGCAAATCCTTTCTTTTAGGTTCCATTGTCACATGGAAGATATAAAAGCCACCATGCAAGTCGCTTTGCCAAAAACTCAGGCAAGGTTTTACCGCTATGGTCAACTTATATCCGCTTGGCGCAACAATGCTATCACTGCCATATACCATATAGGCTTTAACAGCATCGCCATCTTTATCATATTCAATGTTCGTCTGTTGGTATTTTGCAGTGTCAGGATGTTCATAAACCATATCTGCTATCATTTGTCGAAAGCCAAGATACCCATCTTTGTTCCTTCCATAGCTTGCGCTGTCAGAATTCAAGCCTTCAAAGATTTCACTTTTATATTGGAGGAGATGAGACAACCGTCCTTCATCATCGTAATCATACACAAGAGTTTGTGCATAACATTCCGATGCCCTTGCTATCGTGGCAATCGTTCGTCCCTTGTTATCAAAGAACTCCGTCAGACTGTTCTGCGGTGCATATTGCAAACGATGTACAGCATATGAACCATCCGAGAATCGAACGGAGTCATATTCTATAAATCCACAAGGCATCATCAAGGAGTCTTCCTTGTTGGTGTTGTCAGAAGTACTTTGCAGTTGTTTGAAATAGGTTATGCTTATATCTTCTCTATTACAAGAAGCTATCAATAACAGTGCAACGCCCAATACAAACAATGTATAACGAGTCTTCATAATTCTTTCCCTAGATTCAGAAACATTCAATCAATATTGCCGTATAATTGTCATCTCCTTGTTTCTTACAAAGGAAATCATAAACGTCAAGTATCTCTTCCAATGGTTTGTCATCCATCATCCTTGCTTGCAAAATGTCAGGAGTCATGCTTTTGTATAGTCCATCCGAACAAAGTAAAACTCTGTCACCAGTCTGTAGTTTGATTTGTCGGATGTCTGGTACTGCCACTTCTGGGCGGTAAGAGAAGAAGCACTTGGCAACAATTTCCCATCCAAAATCAAGCCGGATATGGTCTTTTGTCTGATAAAGTAATCCATCACTAGGTCTTTGTACATAACAACGACTATCACCAACATGCGCAATGGTTGCCCCATCGTTTTCAATACTTACCATGACCATAGTCGTACCCATCTCTGCATGATGAAGCTCAAATGCCTTTTGGTCAATGGCACAACTTGCTTTCTTGCAAGCGAGTTTTACCTTTGAGTCACAATCGGGCGTACTGATATGCTTATTCCAAAAGTCAGATATAGTATTGCATACCGTTTCACTGGCAGTCTCTCCAAAGGAATGACCACCCATGCCATCACAGACTATTCCCATAAACCTGTTGTTTTGTGGCATATCAATGACCTTGTAAGCATCTTCGTTATTATGCCTTCTACCAGTCTTGCTTATTGTTGCATATCTTATCTCCATATTACGATTATTTTTAGTTTATGATAGTATAGAGGCAAATGTAACCTCTTATATATAAGTAACGTAGCTTTTTCTCTTATATTATTCTTGATATTGTCATTTTTACCACTTGATGAATCTTTGCAACTTTGGTTTCAAGTCCTCATGCTTGGAATAGTCGAACATCAAACATTTATTAGCTTCCTTGAAAGATATAACTGCATGGTATTCGCCTGCAGCAAAGCAATCAATTTGATAAGGATGATATGTCAAGACAATGCCTTCTGGCAGTACGGCAAAGTGAGTCAAAGGAAAATCCTTCTCGGTAAATGCCTTTTCGTTGTAACCATTCCATCCCGCCCAATCATCGCAAGAATAATTATGTACAAGAAATGACCGCATTACATCGTCCATACCGCTTGTATCAATCATTTGACAATGGAAAGAGAAAATGCTATGCGTGAAATCCTCCCATGAACTTTCACGTTCGTAGCAAAAATCGTATTCTTTCTTCAAACTTTCCAAAACCATGTGTCGGAACCGTTGCATCATGGATGGCTTCACAGAGTTGCCGACATCAAGCAATCCTCCTCTTTGCTTGTCATATGTGATATAATACTCACGAGGCAAATCATGAAGTCCTCCATTGTAAAGGCTTGCCCAATAATAGTATGTGGTATAGTCATCACAGTCTGCCACTTTCCTCACTCTTATATTGCAAGTCATTCTAAGCTCCAATGTATCTTCTATTTGATACTCTGCCCGACAAAGTTTCTCCCACAACACACCATATTTATCCAAAGAAAGCTGTAAATCCTTTAACGATGTACACTTCCCAACTGGAATGCCCCGACTGTTTTCCAACTGATAAAACGCATCGTCTCTAATAGCAGCCATCATCCATTCCCGAATAGCCTTGTCAGACTCAGCATCACCTTTCGGTATATCCAAATCAACACTAAATCCTGCTTCCATCCGTTCGTACTTGCTCCTTGGCTTGATATAATAGTTCTTTGCCAATCTTTCTGTTGTCGTATCGGGGGCATCACTCTTTTTCTTTGCGTTGTATAAGTCACCGAATGAAACATCTTTTGTTTGCGCCCCTGCCACCAAAGTAACCATACCTTTTTTCTTGGGTTTGCGACAAAACACATCATCTTGGAGTCCAACACATTTTCCATCAGAGAAGCAAATCGTATCAGAACTTGCGAAAAGGTGTAAGCTTTTCCACTGACCAAGATAATAAAGCCCCGAAGCACTGCATGGAGATGAGAATAATATCTTTCTATCCTTGACGTCATAAACATCATAGTCGTCAATGCTCACATAGTTGACGGTATTGTCAATAGAAGTGATATTTGTTGCTCCAATTTGAGGATAATAGAAGCCATTACGTTCATACTTTAGAAGGTAGCATGGTGTCTTTTCATCGGAATGTTCATAGTTCCAAACGATAAACAGACTGTCACCAATTCGTTCTTGAATGGTGAACGTATCACCATCCAAGACAAGGGTATCTTCTTCAATGACTTTCCCTTTTAATCCGACTCCCATACGCAAACCATGACAGCCAGTAAGAACTGCAAGCATAAGGATTATAAACAATAGTTTTTTCATAATGTAATATCATCTGTTACTTTCATATCATCGTATTCGTCATCCCAGTATATCATTGGAGCTAAATCTTCTCTAAATTCTGGTTCTCTCAACTTTTCCAATTTGTTTTCAACCTCATCTTTTGATTTTGCAAATACAAAGCAACGCCACCAATAATTGTCGCTGAGATAATCACATTCATCAAACCAAAGATGATGTCTCACGAGCTGCCCTACATATACACCATCCTTGGGCATTTCCTTACACGAATAGTCTGCTATCTCGTAAATATCCTTAAACGTAGTTCCAAGGACATGTATCTGCTCTGTAATCTTAATTTTCTTCATATCAATTTCCCTAATCCGTGTCGGGCACAACTTTTATTGTTACTTCTTTCTATTCATCAACCATTCAATCAGTAGGTTCACCTCTTTGCTCAACATTCCAATAGTTACTGGAAGTTTATGTGGACGAATAACAACCATACCGATGGTATATTTCGGATTATCAGCAGGGAAGCAACCTACGAATGTAAATTCGTCCGAACTTCTTTTATTGTCATCACATTGTAGAATGTTGTATATACCTGCCAGTTTAATACCTCTTGGAGCAAGCCGATGTTGTATGCCTGTCTTCTCAAAAATGCCAGTAGCTATTTTCTTGACATATTCCAAAGATAATTTTTGATGATACATTTGGTTAAAGGAGATTGCCAACTCTATGGCATTACTCTTTTGGATGGTATCATACGCTTGTTCCCATAAATCCGCTCCATTTGGCATGGTCATGAAAGCCTTGTACATTCCGATTCGTGACTTCATCAGTAACGCCTTTTCAAATGTAACTTTTCCATAGCCACCTCTTCGCCAATTATGGTCACGTATTTTTAGACTATCATTAACTTCCAATATTCCGCATTCGGTATCGACCATTTTCCCTAAAGACGTATTTGACTTCTCTAAACATTTTGCAGCTATAAAGGGTACAAAAATATCTGTGGAACAAACCTGTTTCTTGAATGGTACATATACCATGTCACCACACCATCCACAATCGTCATCTAACTGTTTCTCCAATGATGCCCATGCTAATACTTCTGATGTTGTGGCATCAATAACGG
>ERZ809407.300-NODE-300-length-55628-cov-30.862289_pt1 | contig 55628 bp, 49 predicted proteins | sample MGYA00520792_ERZ809407 | MGnify/ENA primary metagenome ERZ809407 (study PRJEB31576, sample SAMEA3212665) | Homo sapiens | biome: human-gut; feature: human gut; material: fecal | place: Sweden | collected 2012 ...
GGCGAAATCCCCAGCGGTTTTCCACATTTCCAAAACGGTAATAGAGTTTGGAAGCGTCGCGCAACAAATACCCCGATTCGTCACGGCTCCATGACAACTGTTCCTTGCGGTCAAAATAACTTTCCCCCGGCTGTAATACCGGCAAGCCGGATTCACGACCGTCCGGATGGCGGTAAACTAATACTTCTGCATTCAAGTTACGAATGCCTGTATTGTAACTGTGATGCCAATTATAACCCAACGGTCCCTTTACTTGGGCATCGCTGTAGTAGGTGCGCGACCATACCAATGGTATGGCTCCGGGTAGTTCGAAATCGGTATTGGTATGAAAAACACGTCCGGTAGCAGAATCAACAGGTTCGCCAAACAGAAAACAGTTCGCTTTTTGTTTAATTTTGCCAAGCGGCGTTTTGTTGATAAGGTCATCTATTTTACTCTGAATCTTTTTAAAGAGTTTGGTCTTCGACAAGCATTTCAATCCCAGTTTCATAACCGTTTGGAAAAGGTCTATGGTAGGAGGTCCCCCGACCAGGACAGGCTTTCCTGACGAAGTAATAATAGACAATAAGGACGTCGGCATGGTTAGCGACTTATGAGGCGCTTTAAACTTTCCCGGATGTCTTGGAGGAGGAGGAAAACCAAAACTGTTACACGACAAAGCCGGATGAAACTGCGTGGAACATGGACCGCCGTCTGCCAGCACAGTAGAACTGCCCATCCACATTTCTGATTCAGCAAAAGGGGCTACGATTGGGAAAGGAAGGTGAAGAAAAATGCCTGGAAGATGTACGATAGGTATTCCCGCCTGTGCAATATAACGCCCATGCACTTTTACCGAAGGGGCCATTCCCTTTATCAAGTTACATGCAACAGCGCCTATCCCGTCTTCAGGAGACGGAAGTACGGAGGAAACGGCAGACATGATAGCTGCCGTAATATCGAATATCATACCGATATGAGGAACAGGACAAATCGGCCACGGAGGAAGGGTTGCGGCATGCAAGTCTATTCCTATGGCAAGATCAAAGTATTTGCCAACAGGCATACCCGGCATACTTGGTATGACACTGGCGAGCTTTTGCTGTAAACTGTCAAGTTTACTCTTGGCTTCACCAAATAATGTCCCGAAGCCGCGTTCCCCGGTCGGACTGGCTACAACATCTTTAACAACCTCTCCAATCATGATTATTTTTTTACACTTTTAATTTCTAAAAGAAGGTAGCCTTATGGCGTTTCTCGGCTGATTTCATATCGTCATTTTCAACAAGTGCTTGCCAGTCATCTCCAAGCCACACTTTCAGTTGTTCTTTCAATATAAGCATCTCTTGGTATGAACGTACATCTTTGCCAAGCATCAAAGCCAGGTGAGCTGAATAAAGAAAGGTGGATTCACGACGGACTTGCATGTCCAGATAACCGCCTCCCGCCAGTGAAAGCAAAAAATGCTCAAAAGCCTCTTCCTTTTTATTCTGTTCATACATTAGGAAGCCACACATACGGTAACCTTCCATCACGTAAAAAGCATCCTGCTCTTCAACCGCCCGTTCAGCAACCTGACGGTAAATCTCAATAGCCTGCACCCGTTTTTTGTCGAATATAAGAATAGCCGCTTTCTGAAACATCGACACTTTCCAAAGTGGGTACCCATTAGCATCATCCTTTGCCATGGCTTCACCTGAGATACGAACGGCTTCATTGACATAAGTCATGCTTTTATCAAATTTGCCGATATTATAATATGCCTGAGATACGATTAAAGGAGTTGCCATTCGTATGGAAGGTTCTTCGGACTCATTAGATATAGCAAGCAAAGTACGCACTTCGTTATCCAGCAGGCGGCTATTCTGCTTGACAGTCACTTCCATCACTTTGCGTACTTGTTTGCGATACTTACTGTCAATACTCGTACTGTCATAAGTATCGCACTCCTTATCCATTTCGTTGTTGATGGCTGCTTTAAGGTCAAATTCCGCTTTCAGATGAATTACCTTTCCATCCGGAGGCAAAGTTATCTTTCTTTTTTCTGTATAATCTATTGTCACCAACCGGATACCGTCAGGTACGCCTTCCTTCAATACCTGATGGAGCCAGCCCGTCAATGCAGGAGTATTCGGCATCGATGGCGGAAAATAAATACAAAAATTCCTTTCCTCCATTCCTTTGATGCTGGACTTTAATCGTAACAATTCATTCCACAAAGATTGTGGTGTTGCCCGCTCTGGAATTTGAGACGGAAAATACGCACAGTCCATATACCCCTCCTTTTGCAATGCTTTCAGAATATCGTATTCTTCCGGCAATTCCTCAGTAAACCAAGAATGGTATTCATCCCACAAATTCCGAGTAAAAGACTTGTCATCTCCGGTATATTCCGTTTCAAACCTGAAAAACACCTCATCGCAACTTCCGACTGGTGAACGTTCTATCTCCATGAACTTATCGATAACAGCCATGTTTTCCATCGAACAGATCCATAAAGCCAGTTGCCAGCCAGTTTCACTAGCAACGGATTGCCATTGCTCCTGAACTTTATAATAAATGTCTGCGATTGAAATAGATGCTCCCATAAAACGGATTATTTATATGTTACGAATTAATTTTTACGATTCCGCCCTCTATTACATTGGTTGCCGTACCATTAATACTTACTTCTGTACCCATGGCACTCATATCCTTGGCAGTAAGTTCCATTGCTCCTTTGGCATCCATCACTACATTCGCGGCATTACCCGTAATGCCATCGCCTGATGCAATATCCAGCATTTCATCTTGACTTTTAAGTATGACTTCAGTTTCACCGTTTATCCCTACATTTTTGGCGGAAATGGATATATCATCTTCTTCTATGCATATAAACGACTTCCCGTTTGTTATCATCAGCTTTTTAGTCGCTGTAATAGTGATAGTATCATTGCCGTCAATAACAATCAGATTATTCCCGGTCTGATCCATGATAGTTACTGTTCCCTTTTCATCATCAAGTTTCACAGCGCTGCCGCTACGCGACACAAGAGACTTGCTTTTGTTCCCTTCTCCGCCGCCTTGACCCACATCTGTGGAGAATACACTGCCCATCACATACGGACGGTCAGGACTACCGTATTCAAATCCAACCATCACCTGGTCGCCTTTCTCCGGTACAAAAGTGAACCCTCTTGTTCCTTTGGAACTGGTTCCTCCGTCCGGTGTTTGTACTCGTATCCAGTTCGTCGATTTATTTCCGTTCTGTTGCCAATGGAATTTCACCTTCACCCTGCCTTTACTGTCCGCATTGTCTGTAACAACCGCAGGTTGGGGACCGGCAAACGGAAAGATAACAGGCTCTAGCGGTACACATCCGGCATCTTCAGTATAAGCGGTAAATTCATTGCTGTATCTCCCTGTCATATCCGCCCTGTGCGTGATTTTCCCAATCAGGTAACGTCCTGTATTCTTCGAATCCACCTCCATCGTCCGGGGAAGTTTCACTTCCAGTATCTTTCCTATACCCGCACGGCAATCAATTGACTCGCCTTCCAGTACCACCATTTCGCCTAAAGAACGCATCCTTCCGTTGTTGACTACAGTTTTCGACAGTTCGCTTTGGCTATTTACCGGTACTTGCGACGGAACGACTCCCTCCGACGGATAAAATTCTCCGGAACGGTCAAGGGCAAGCCGGGCATAACCCGAAGCGTCCACATCCATAGGGGTAGCAACTGTATCGAACTTGTCACCCTGTTGCGCAAGATATTCATACATCCCGGTGGAATGCGGTACGGCTTGTACCGAAAGCTCCATCTTTCGGATATGTACGTCATAAATCAGTTCTACCGTTTCCAGAGAATCCGGCTTGCCGAACATAATCTCCTTGCCATTGTAATAGAACCACTCGCCATACATACGACTCAGACGGTCCAGGAAACCGAAACAAGTCTCACCATATTGGCACAGGTAATTTATCTTCTGACCGTACTTAGGGGCTGCCTTCACCTCCACCCCATTACCGGAGTTTCCTACCGCATAATCTACAATGGTCTTCAATGACTGGTCGGCAAAGGAATCCATGGTAGGATTACCCTCCAGTTTCATTGTAGGGCTTCCACCACTGATGACTATATTATTATTTATTCCGTTTTTTCCGGCATAGGTCACTTTACGGACGATGCCTACAAAGACGTTCTGCTCACCCGTTATCTTATGTTGGAAGGTGATTTGCACATTTTTTCCCGTCAGCGAAAATATCTGCTTGGGATTGCTCATCCAGCAAGGCTCAAGCACTTCGTGGTGCAGGGTAATGGTAAAAGTATGATGGCAGTTGAATCCCTGGCACAGCACAAGGTTTGTATAATAAACCTTGGTGCCGTCCAGAAATACAGTGGTTGTCACATGGTTGAGGTTATCTAGTGCCATGATATGTTTTTTAGAGTGAAAATTACTCTTGTTTCACGTTGGTTTCCCAATCCACGCCTTCATCCCCCTTAGTGCCTTTCATATCTATGAAAAAGCTCTTTGCCGGATAGAAAGGTGTCATGTGGAAACTCAGATGTACGCATTCGGGATGTTTCTTGTCTTGTGAAAAATCAATAATCACAAATTTCTCAATCAACTTCTTCGGACCCTTTACGCTATCAAGAAACTCCACAATCTGTTTCCGCATGTTTCTTTCTGATTCGGTATCCCAATTACCAAAAGCACACCGGTTCAGGTAGTCACATATTTTCTTGAAAACATAATCGAACACCCGTACTACAGCATAGTTTTGCTTCCCTTGGTCATCACCGTTGAAAAGCGTTTTCCCTGAAAATGCCATCACTTTGCTGAATTCATACACATGAGGGATAAGCCCCATTGCCTCCAGTTGTGATATTTCACTCTTCTTCAGAGGAAATACAACCCCGTCTACTTCATTGATACCTCCATTTTCTTTTCCGGCAGATACTTGCGACATACGGGTATAATAGATCTTTCCTGCCAGACCGCCGGAAGGGGGAATATGAAGATGATTCGCTTCGCCCAGTTCTTCATGCTTTCCACGACCTATGAGCCAGTTACAAGTCATTACCACGTGCGAACGGTAGGTTTCGCCTCCTGTCAGGTTAGCACTAAGGAACAAATCGACCACATCATCCAGTTTGTCCAAGTCGGCAAAATCCGTGATTAGCATCACCTTGTTATTGTCGGCTATTTTCGCCCATTTTTCCAATACCTTGTTAGAGCCTAAATATCCGGGAATAACCAGTAACGAATAATTGTTTCGTAAATCCAACCGATCATAGTTCAATATTATTTCTTTGGAAATGGTGTCAATGAAACGCGGATTGTCAAGGTCTGTAAGTTGTTCCAGCGAGGCATTCACAAAAGTAATATTCCTTACTTTTTCCTGTTCGGAATTTCTAAAAAAGAGCATTACCGTACGATAAGCCTGTTCCAAATCTCTAATGGAATCCAAAGCTACAAGCTGGTTCGTTGTAAGTAATTTCCCGATTATTTCTGAACGTTGCTGGCATTTCTCAAACATTTCTCCGACGTCCTTACCAGATTTCAGAATATCTATCCACAACAAAATACGCTTCAGCAAAGCTTCCCGTTCGTGTTTCTTGTCCTCTTCAGTTAAAAATATCTTTTTGCGGGTACTACGTTCCGGACTCATGTTTGCCAGTCCTTTGATAACTGATTCCAACAAAGAGAATCCGCCAAAACCGGCAATATTCTGGAGCGCTTGCTCGATTCCTTGTGTTGATGTAGCCTCGGCAACTACAGGCTGCTGATGGCCGCTATTCTTTTTCTCTTCCATATATTACAAATTATCGGTTGGTTTATCAACATTCTTCAGCTCTTCAACCATACTCTCCAATACGGTGAGTACACTCGCCTTAGTGTTAGGATCGGATATGGCTCGCTTCAATACTTTATTGGAGCAAAGTTGTTTTGCCGCTTGAGCGTATAGTTCTTTGTTGATACTGAGGTCATTCAGAAACTCACTTCGTTCTGTCATCTTATCTATATTGAAATCACCTACGTTATTGAAAGCAAAGTTTTCCTGAACAGGTTGCCCTTCTTCATTCTCAAATGTTATATCAACATTCGGTTTGTAATGACCGAACACTGCTTCCACCGTATCCAACCCGTTAATAAGTTCCGGATTAGGAGGAGCATCTTTTGTCAATTGCATCGTAAACAATGTCCGGTTACAAGGAATGTCGGCAATTCCTTCCTTACCTTCATGTTTTACTTCGTTACCGCCGATTCCATATTCTACTGCCATAATTAAATCATAAGATTAAGAGGTTGATAATAAAAACAATGTGTAGGGAATAAAACGGGAATACCGTTATTCCCTACGCATAACACAATTTATCCTTCGGGCCATTCTTCCTTGTGAACTGCATTACCGCAGGAAAATTCTCTGGCAGTAATCACAATCTCAGTAGTCATAGGCGTTTTGTCTTTTCGCTCGAATATTTCTTTGAACTTGACTATATAACCGTCTTTAAATTCCAGCTTTTTCATCTCCGCATCTTCTTTTCCTTGTTTGTAAGCAAGGTCACCGCTGATAGGTTTATGTTCGCTGAACATCGATTCCAACAGACTTGTATCATCCGTAGATTCCACAACAACAGTAATTTTACCGCCATAAACATGAGAGGACGGACGTCCCTTTTGGTCCACATCGCGTTCGAATTCATTGCAAGCATAAAGCACATCGAACTTCTTTCCGTTAACTGTTAATTTACCGTCAAATGCCATAATTAATTAAATTTTAAGTTATACATAAATAGAATATTTAGTTCATTATACAATTAAAACAAACTAATATTATGGGGCTAAAAATAGGTATTTATTTCGACAACGCAAACATTTCTAAAATATTTTTTGCTAAAACGGCAAAATTACGCCGTTTTATGGCGGAAAATCTTAAATTAATCATATATTTGCAACGAAGCATAATAGAATAATTCGTTTTCAATTCTATTATTTTAGAATAAATAGTTTAATTATAAATATCATGGATATATCAAATTTAGACGAAACTTCTATAGAGGTTTTACGGATTGCACGACGTTTTGCCGGAGAATACAAAAGTACCTGTTTCTCGTCAGGACATTTGCTGAAGGCATTATTACATAAAACGACAGGTCTGCATACGTTTATTACGTCTTTGGGGTGCGACTTGAAATACCTCGAAGAATGGGCTGAAGTCAGGATTGAGGACTACCCGAAAGGCAATTCGGATGAAATTACCGCCGATGACATCGCTCAGGCGGCAATCGAAGAAGCGGATAACATACGGTGCAAGTTGGGACTGTTACAGGTTAGCCCCGTTTGCTTGTTATGTGCGCTTGTCAAACCGAACATCGGATTTACAGTCGAGCAATTAAAAACCTTTCCAATTCGTGAAAAGGACATTATAGATAAGTTACTGGGAGTGGCCGAAGTACAAAAAAGCTTGGCGGTTCCTACGGAAGATATGCTGCAACAAGCTCCTAATAGCATATTATATAAGTATTGTATAGACAAAACCTCAATGGTGAAGGAAGGAAAGCTATATCCCGTTATGAAAAGAGAACAGGAAATAAAGAATATGATTGAGATTCTTAGCAGGTACAGCCGACCCAATGTAATGATAACCGGTGACGCAGGTGTAGGCAAAACCGCAGTTGTCGACGGGCTGACTTGTAATATCGTTGCGGGCAGCGTACCCGATTATCTCAAAGATACCACCATTTTCGAATTGGATATGGGGGCGCTTGTGGCGGGAGCTTCTTACAAAGGAGAAGTAGAAGAGCGTTTGCAAAACACGATTAAGGAAATCCGCCGCCAGGAAAAGGCTATTCTTTTCATTGATGAAATTCATTTGCTGTTGGATACCCGTTCCGGCAATTCCGGCGCGGGAAATATCCTTAAACAAGAACTCTCCAAAGGCGAACTGACCGTTATAGGTGCAACCACTACGGAGGAATACCGGAAACTTATCGAACCGGAACATGCTTTCAGCAGGCGGTTTGAAGAAATTCATATCACCGAACCGGATACGGATTCGGCTATACTGATACTCAAAGAAATACATGCCAGATATGCGGCACATCATCAGATTGAAGCCACCGATGATGCACTCGCTAGTTGTGTCCGTTTGGCTAAAAGATATGTCAAGGACCGCAAACTGCCCGATTCTGCAATCGACTTATTGGACAGGACAATGGCAGCCGCACGAGTGGACAACCAGTTATCGGACAACCCGGTTCGGACCATCACAGAACAGGAGGTAGCGGTCATTGTTGCTGCAAAGACTGGAATACCGGTAGGCAAAATACAATCGGAAGAAAAAGAGAAACTGATGGATATGGAAAATCTCCTGCGCCGCAGAGTAGTCGGACAGGATTATGCACTCAAAGTCCTTTCGGATGCAATTGTCGAGTCACGGAGCGGAATGAACAAACCCGGACAGCCTATCGGCTCCTTCTTTTTATCAGGTCCCACCGGTACAGGTAAAACGGAATTGGCAAAAGCACTGGCCGAAGTGTTGTTCAATGATGAAAAAGCGATGATACGCTTCGATATGTCCGAATTCAAGGAGGAACATTCGGCGGCTCTTCTCTATGGAGCGCCTCCGGGATATGTGGGATATGAAGAAGGGGGGCTATTGGTCAACAAGATACGCCGCCAACCCTACTCTGTCGTGCTTTTTGACGAGATAGAAAAGGCACATCCATCCGTATATGATATTTTCCTGCAAATTATGGATGAAGGCAAACTTCATGATCGGCTTGGTAAAGAAGGAGACTTCTCCAATGCGGTTATTCTTTTCACCTCCAACGTGGGAAGCGAATGGCTATCAGGACAAGCTGCCGAAGGAAAAAAACCTACTACTCAGCAACTCATGGATATGATGGGGCAATATTTCCGTCCGGAGTTTTTAGCAAGGCTCTCCGAGATTGTTCCTTTTGCCCCAGTCAGTGAAGCCATGCTCCTGCAAATATTTAATATTCGGTTAAACGAACTGAAAGAATTGCTTGCAGGGCAGCAAATCAGCATCGACTTGACAGACGAAGCCGTTTCTTTGTTGGCAAACATGGATTTTGCTCCTAAATATGGTGCCCGTCAGATAGCCGGAACAATCCGTAACCGTCTACGCCGTCCGATTTCACGCCTAATCGTTACCGGGAAAATTGGACCGGGCACTCACATCAAGATTGGAGTGGGAACCGACGATGAACTGATTTGGGAATATTTTCCGACATTCGAAAATAAATAGAAAATAAATACCGATATGAAACTGAAGCTAACCAGGCACACGGAATATACGCCCGAAACGGAAGTATTCGACATACATTCATTTAGTTATACTATCCGCAAAAGAATGAATTCTGCCGGAGAAATTATATCCTCCGCACATACCGGACTTATAAAGATTGTCATGAATGATTTCCCGCCTATGCAACTCATCCGTTGGGCATGGGGGTACAATTACCTTTATGATGGCATTATAAGCAAAGATACGAAGGACAAAACCTCATCAGATATACAATTTCATAAAGCCGGTTGCATGTCTTTATGGCTCCATTACAAAGCTGATGCAGCTCAAACAATAAAGGTTACAATGGATATAGCCGCTGAACAAATTTCGCTGGCTGGTGAGAATATAAATAAGGAATAAGTATGAAATTTTGGGATTTTTTTTTCGGTAGCAAGAAGAAAGGGCAGGAAGAAAGAGACGAATCGGAAAAATCGCCTCTGGATCTGTCCGGCTATCCCGACATTATTGCTGAATTGGATTTGGCCGAACGGCAATATATTTTAAACGAAGTCTCTCTCAACCTCTGTCAGGATTCGATTCAAGAGGATGAAGAAAGCGAACATTCTTACACAGGTATCATCAACATCACCATGGAGGAAGAAGCTGATAATATGTGCGTGGATTGGTGTGCGGGTCCTATGCGTTTACACAGCGGAGCCTTGCATTTTTATTCCGTCCGCAACAGTCTGAAAGTGGGCCTCATATATTCCATTGTGTTTACCGATGCCCGCTGTGTCACCTTACAGGAAGAACGGGAAGGACAAGAGGCCGCGCCTCGCACCCAATTATGTATTTCTCCCCGTTCAATACTCATCGGAAACGAGGCATGGAACAATAAATGGAAATAAATAGAAACGTATATGGCAGAACGTTATTCAATACCGATAGATTTTTCTTCTATATTACAGGAAAAGCCGGAACCGCTGAAGAAGTGTTCCGAAATAGAATCGATTGACCAATATCTGGGACTATTGTTGTCAACTTGTCCCGGTGAGCATAAATTTGATCCTGACTGGGGATGCAAGATTTGGGAGCAGGATTTTAAATTGATTACGGCACGCATCAAATGGGAAACATGGTGTGCAACCGTCATATACGAAATGATAAGGCGCTATGAACACCGCTTGGACGGGATAAAAGTGGAAGCCAAAATAATGGACGTAGTCAAGGAAGAAGAATTATATAGTACTTCCACTATACGAAAACGGTTGGATGTAAATATCGATGCATTGCTGGTTTCTAACGGAGAACCTTGCCGGTTTTACTATAAAATATACATGGGCCCCATTTGTGTCGAATAAATTATAGGAGGATATGAAACAAACATACTTTGACAAAGAAAGCATACTGAGACGAATCACAAAGGTCGCTTCAAGGGTTTTGCATACTGAATTTCCCTTGAATCTTGACCCTTTTGTCCGATTGTCTTTGGAAGCAATAGCCTCCGAAATTTATCTGTTGGCGGATAGCGCGGCAAACATCGAGAGTAGGTTATTGGAAAAACTGGCAACAGTATTGATCCCTGCTGCAAAAACTACGGCATTGCCGGCACATGCCATAGTATCTGCCCAACCGATTGAGGCAGAGTATATGTTGGAAGAGAGCGGTTCTGTCTATTACGAAGATTTCTTTATCAGTAAAAAATACAACATCACTGCTATTACATTTTTTCCGACAGTTCCGGTACATTTAAAGAAAGGAAGTATCCGCTACCAGATTGGCAATGGAAAATGCTTTTCTTTAGATGACAAAGGCAACAGGGAATTCATTGGAAAATTCCCAAATACGGATTTAACCGGCACAATGTGGATAGGTCTGGATATGGATAGGTCTGTAACGACTCTGGAGGGATTTACTTTTTATTGGGATTTCCCCGATACTCCGCAACGGAACGACTATATCCAGTTACCTGAATCTTCACTTTGGAGCATCAATGGGCAGAAAATACAGACAAATTCCGGAATTGTTCAAACAGTGAAAAGCAAGCGGTCTGTACTGGAGTTATTGTCAGACAATGATGTAACCAACTCAATTAGCCGCGAAATCTACAATTATTACAAACCGCAATTCATAACCATCACGGACAGCCGTAGCTTTAAACGTACTTGTTATCCTGAAGAATTATCCGACAGGATTACAACTCCGGCATCTTCGTGGGGAGAGCAACTGAACACTCCCCTGCTGTGGATACAGGTACATTTTCCACCGATGATTCCCGATTACGTATTGGAGCAGTGTATTGTCCGTATCAATGCTTTCCCGGTCATACAAAAAAGCCTGAACAAGCTGATTACAAAGCAGGACGAACTTAAAAACATCATACCGCTCAAAATACGCGATAACGAACACTTCCTGTCGGTAGAATCGGTGTTCGATTCACAGGGAAAAGCTTATCAGGAGCTATCGGATAAAAGCAATACCGGAGGAACATCAGGAAGCTATTCGGTCAGACATGGCGGATGCGAGCGTTTTGATTCCCGGGATGCTAAAGCATATTTGGACAGACTGGAATATTTGTTGACCGAAGACCTGGCAGCTTTCAACTCCTACTCCAAAGAAGATATATCCGAAATTACCAAAGAAATGCAGATTCTTTTGGAACGAATGAAGAGGATTATGAAAGAAATTAGTGACAAAGGGGACATACTCAACTATCTGATAATCGATTCCCCATCCCTACAGGAATTCATGTCCGTAAATTATTGGACGACCAATGGGGAAATCGGGAATGGCATTCCGGCAGGAAAATCATTGCTTCCTAATCCGGACACGATTATTGACCCTAACGGAACTTTCCTTATCACACCAACTTCGGGAGGCAGAAAAGCACTGAATGTACACGAGAAAGTCATTTGTTTCAAGAATGTTTTAACAACACATGGACGTATTTTCACAAAAGAAGATATAACTTCCTTTTGCATGGCTGCCTATCCCGGCATTATAACATACGTAGAGGTGAGACAAGGCATTATGCAAGGGAAAACAGCACGAAAAAGTTTATTACGAACGATAGATGTCTGTTTGTCTCTCTCGGAAAACTATGAAAAGGGACTCAACAAAGAGGAAATTTGCTATACACTCGGAAGAAAGTTGAAAGCTTGCTCCCCTGAAACATTTAATTACAGAATTATAATTCAAAAATAAGAACATACTCAAATGAAAGCGCAGACTTTACAATTTATAATTTTATATGTAATTTTCCCTCTAATTGCTTTGCTTACAGGGATTGCGGCATATCAAATCAATAGGCGGATAAAACTCCTGAGTACAAAGAAGATTCTTTTGACTATGCTTCTTTCCATTTTGGTTTTAGGCACTCCGGGACTGCTTGGATTACTGGATTACGACTTTATGCCTTACGGGTATATCGTATTGGGAGTTTTTTACCTTATAATGGGAATGTACGCTTTGACAATTGTCGAACACATATTATCCTCCTCCGAACGGCAGAAAGAATATAGATACGAAATCGTTTTTCTTATTGTGCAGCTAATTATGGGAGCAGCCCTGTTTTCACTGCTATTCAATATTTGCAACGAATTTCAATACGGTCTATGGGCATGTACCTGCCTTTTGCCTTATTTGTTGGGGTCTCTTTATAGGCAAACTTATTTTTCATTCCTCGATATACCGTTAGAGGTATATAAGGTATGGACATATAATCCTGATAAGACCATCAATCCATATTATTTTGATGATAGCCATGAACCTATATGGATGGATGTATGCAAAAAACTGGATGACCGCATTCCTAACCGAATGGGGGCCAGATTCAGTAACGAACAGATTTTCGGTGAATGGTTCCAGCACGTTATCGAAGACAATAATCAGAAAAAACCGGAGGATGCAATCATATATCACGACAGTGACCAACCGTTCGGATGGATATTTTATGTAAAGCCATCTTTTTTTCACCCTAAAAGGCATATTGACCCCAATATGACCATATCCCAGAATAAGCTTAAAGCATCCGACATTATTACGGCTCGCAGGGTAATGGAAGTATCTTGAACTAAAAATCAGAAATGAATATGAAACATAAATTATTGGTTAATTGGACGGATTCCATGGGAGTTGCTCCCTCAGACTTACGTCAAATCGAAGATTTCTTTATTGAATTGGCAAGCAATGGGCTGGCGGTTGGAACAGAAAATCACAAATTCGGTATCTTACCTCCTATCCCCGGAGAAAAAGAATCGGTAGATATGGAAATAAAAGAAACTGTTACAGGAAATCTTGAACTTGTGATACGGAAATTTTATGCAGTGACACAGGGTGGATATTTAATAAGATTCGAGGCTGCTCCCGGTGAAGAACTTGTCAGCCAATTTTCACCGGTGGACAAAGCAGGTAATTCAGATGGGTGGAATATCATCATGACATTTAACCCATACCAACGGATTCCGGTCGGTATTCCTGATGAAGAAGAGTATCCTCCCCGACATCCGTACACAGATGCAACCATTCTAATTCATTTTCTGACGAGAGGGGAAGTGAATTCCTATAACTTCAACCCACAGCAATTGATAATCGGCAGGGTTATAAAAAAAGGAGGTAGCTTTCTGATTGGCGAATACATTCCGCCTTGTGTCTATATGGCATCGCACCCTGTTCTCATCAAATATTATAGTCGCCTGTCTTCCATGATGGAATCAATGGAAAGAAATTCCAGAGAAATTATAAATAAAGTTCGGGACAAGAAGACACTCTCGCCGCTGGCTGCAAATATCGAAATGATATGCCGTCAGGTCATGGATTACATCTCAACGGTTTATTTTAATTTCAATAACGCCGGTCTGTATTGGACTCCTTTCCAAATGAGCGGATGTTTTTCCACCTTGGCGCACAAGCTCTATATGAATTTATGTTTCATACCGTCAGCAGAGAAAGAAGAAATGTTTACTTATTTTAGTGAATGGGGTGAGATTTCACCGGGAATGTTAGAAACTTGCATATCAGAGGTACTTGAGATGCGATATAACCATTACGACATCCGCAGTTCAATGGAACTGATAGATAAATTTATGTGTATCCTTTCTCAGCTATGGGATATATTAAGCCGGTTGGAATATATCGGACAACATAAAGAGAGTATTATCGTATCGGACAAAAAACTCGGAGAGGAAAAACGTTCCCCCAAAAAATGGGGATTCTTGGGAGGTTGACACGATTATGAATACTATATTATCCAAAATAGAACAAAAGTGTCTGACCGGTAACAATGCCGATACTGACTACAGAGCCGAAGTGATAGCTGCGGGCTTATTGGAGAACGGCGTACCTTCGGATCAGGTGTGCATCTTTCGTAAAAGCGATGCAGAACGCGGCTTCTCTAAAGATGTAGCCGACATTAGAATAGAATATTTCACACAGGATATTGAATATCTGGCCATTTACACGAATAGGCAAGGATTTTATGACAATCTTCCTGAGGGACTGTTCCATCAGTCTTCAGGATTACCTTTCAAGAAAAACAAAGCTGAAATTTTAAAAGAAATAGAATTTCACAGGATAGAAGAAAAAAATGCACGGGAATTTTTCCGTCCTTTCGAAGTAGCTATAAGCAGTGCATTGGTGGACATACAATTGGTAGAGCGCAAAATTGACAAGAAACAAACCAACCGGAATTTTGTGGACATGTTCGGTGCAGTATGGCCGGTACTGAAGCTGCTTCCTCTAAACCGGGCTATTATGTGCATGGAAATCATTTCCATTTTGGCGGACTCTACCCCGACACTGGAATTTGCAGCCGAAGTCATGGCTTTGTTACTGGATGTTCCCGTTACAGTACGAACGCGTAAAAGTACTCCGGTCAAACTTGGCAGAGAACATCTTCGGCCATTAGGCAAGATGAAACTGGGCATTAACATGATATTGGGAAACACGTTCAATGATGGGGTTGAAAACATTGACATCCGGCTAGGTCCTATGTCCGATGAAAAAATCAGGTACTATGGTAAAACACAGGAAGGATGTGATATACTTGATTATTTGACTGCGATGCTCCTTCCGGCAGATAGAACTTTCCGGGTAACATTTCTTCCCTTCAGGAAAGAAATGTGCTGGGTTATATCCAATGACAGGCAGAAGGCATCAGCTTTGGGAATCAATTCATTTATAAGTAACAAAAGATTAAAACAAGATGAAAGCAAAAAACAATAAGGAAGTCAGGAAGGGTTATTTTCGTTTTACCGGATTTCTAATCCTCATCGTGTCGTGTACGGTATGTGTACTTTACGGATTCATGAAGACTTCCTCCGTCGAAGTGAGCAAGATATTGACAAAAACCGGAGAATACGACAGAGTATATATCCAACAACTGAAATTGGTGGAGAGTATGGATTCAGTAATCAATTATCTATCTTTACTCAATACTTCCCCCAAAATAAATGACTTGCTTTTGCAAAATGTAATCAGTCGTAAAAAAATGACTTTGATGGAGAATATGGGCCTGATGAATGACAAAGACTGCAAACTCTATAACAAAGTCATTACCGATCTGAACACCCTATTGAGTATAAAGGATTCCCTCCGTATGCTGACAATGCAGGAAGAGATGGTGAGAAGCGATTTAATCCGATGTGTGGATGAAAACAAGCAAGTATCGCGGAAATTATCAGCCGGTGGTTTAATTTTTGAAAAGAAATAGAATATGAATACTCAGAAATATCGTACGACTAGCAAGCATGAAAAAAACATTGCTTTTTTTTATGTACTCATATTATTTGTCATTGCAACAGCAGTATGTTGCGTTCTTCTTTTCCGGTACAATACCAACTTCACAGCCTTCTCACGGAAAGACTTTGTTATGATAAAGATGGAACGCATACGGAATTTCCAACACGTTCAGGACAGACAATCGGTAGCGCTGGATTCACTGAAGGGAAAAATTCTTTCGTTCAATCCCGGTGTGGTTGCAATGTATGAAGAAAGCGACATCAAATACCTGATTAACGAAATCAAGGAAGTGTATGAAAAAGCTCCCTTGGATAACCGTTACAAAATGTTTCTCCATGTGGCTGTTTTTTACGAAACATGGTTTACGGACAAAAAAGAATTGTGGAGCAAACGAGAAAATATTTCAAACTTCAAACGAAACCTTGAAGAATGTGAAATTGGCTTGCAGAACAAAAAAGAAGACTTGCGCTCTCATTTTAAGAAATAGATAACAACAAACAAGTATGGGAAAACTTTTAAATCGCAAAACAATCATAGTAGTCATAGCTATCTTATTGTGCTTCCTGACAGTGTATCTGATTAGAATTATGTTCTCGTCAAAATCGGTACAGGCGTTCGTCTCCCCTTTGGAAGTGACGGTAGGTGAACCGGTGTCTTTTGTTGACAGTACCCATAATGCACGGCAATGGCTGTGGAATTTTGGTAATGGCGATACCTCTGTTAAACAAAATGGTACATATACATACAAACACCCCGGCAAGTATCAGATTAAATTGGTTGTTGATAATGATATTGAAGAGAAAATGATAGTAAATGTTCTGCCGGAGAAGAAAGTAGATGAATCGTATGAACTGATTAAGATAAATGCACCTGAAATGGCGGTGCAGAATGAGCTGGTCATCTTTCGTGGAACAGGGGATGCTAAAGAATGGCGGTGGGAATTCGGTGAAACAGGAAACATAGACTCAAGGGACCGTAACTCCATATATGCTTATAAAGAACCGGGTATTTATGAAGTACGTCTCTCGACAGAAAATACCCGCTATCCTATCGTACATAGCATAGAGATACTGCCACAATATATGGAAAACGATTCCACAGATGTATTTGTCCTGATAGGAAATGACATCAAGGAAAAATTGCAGGCTATAGCTGACGGCAAACCGTTCAACACCAATTACAATTACATCATGAACAGCTATCTATGTAAAAATCCGGATATACCTGTCATTATCAACAATACCAAGCGCAATGACTTTTATTCTTATTGCCAGGGACTCCGGTTTATTGGCAGAAAAAAGACAATTATCGACAATGTAATCGTTGATGTGGATTCCCAATCGGAATGTGTGAAGAAACTGACTGTTGTACAATTTGATAAATAATATTTCATCCATGAAAACAAGAATGAACCTTAGCGGGTTGGCTTATTTGTTAATCGGCTCCTTAATACTGATATTGTCGGCGATAGCGTGCGCACCGGTAAACCGATTTACCAGAGCAAAAAAAGTTCCGCGCGAATATCGGATCAATTACGATGAACAATGGGCGAAGGCACCCAGAAAGTTTCATTGGAATACGGACCCTTGGATTGTATTCTCCGACAGAGCGGACAATAAAACATTTACCCGTGCGGGAGGTAAAATAGCGATGAAGGAAATTGGGTTCATGGAGCCTATGGTTGTAATAAAAAGCAAAAAGGAGTATCTTCGGGTAATCCGGTATTCTCCGGAAGTTATCAAAAACGGAAAAATAGCAAACCGGAAAGCGGCGGAATATATGGGTTGGATTCCCAAATCCGATGTATTATTGAGCCGGGATGCACTGACGAGTGCCGGAAATTCCAAGCATTCCAAATTTGTAACCGCCATCAATGGGGAAACTCCACTGTTGCAACCCAATCTGTTTTTCACGACAGATTCACTGAAAGTATTTAGTGAACCTTCTTTGATGCAGCAACAGGGAACATTACCTTTCAGTTCAATTGTCTATAAGATGAAAGAGAGTGCCGATGGACGAAAATCACTGATAGCCAAAGAATCTTATTTAGCTGTGGATACTGTACAAAAGCAAATGATAGGCTGGATAAACAACACACTTTTAAGCCAGTCCGGACAACAATATTTTATCAATGAACATACCGACCGGTATCTCACTTACGGTCACGGATATGACGTGCTGAAATATAATCCTGTGAACTACTATTGCTATCAGGATAGTGTCAGGAAAATACAGACCGGATTATACCGTCAGGCATTGAATTACAACAAAAACTTCGTTTTGAATGTCGATGGTCAAAAAATCGGCTATGTGGATTACATACAGCTAGGAAATGACCTTTCAAAAATCAACCTGATATTTGTTTTCGAAGGTGAAGAGCAAGTCATTGCCCAATTTCCCCAATTAGTGAATACCATTCAGAATCTTCAAGGGAAAATAGAAGCTTCCAGTGAGGATATCAGTTATTCTTTCAATGCTGTATTAGGATTCAAAAAGGGTGAAAACAAATTTTTACACATTGACAAAGAAAAGGATTTTCAGCCTTTTATGGATTCCTTATATGCCATAACCGACCATATAGAAGAATATAAACCGATATTGCCGACCATTTCATCTTCGGCTTTAAAAGAAGCCATGGAGAGGTTGGAAAATAATAAAAAGGAAACCAATGTGATTATTCTGATAGGGGCAACAGGTTATCAGAATGAAAAAACAAACACCTCTTTATCGGCACGGATGGCAGAATATAATTGCCGGCTATTAGGATTCCAACTATACGGAGGCGAACCGGATACTTATAACAACTTTGTACTTCAAGTCCAGAACATGATAGACAGGTACGCAGAACTGATTTCGGTAAAGAAAAGAAAAATACTCGTATCAACCGATCAATTACGGACTGACATCTTATACAAAGAAAACAACCGGAATATGTATAGTTTGGATTTTCCCAAAAATAGTATGACGCAAGGATGGGTGATATTTCCTGGTAAAAGGCAGACCTTGGAATTAAATGCGCTCTCTGCCGGAATTGACACTCTTTTGACTCAGATTGAACAAGACAATCGCTCAGTAATGGATTATCTCACAGAATCCTTTCAGCGGTCAGGCAATTATAGAAGTGAATTTGACTCGCTGATGACAGGTTACTATCATATACAGGAAAATCAACGTCAGGAAAGAGATTTTGCTAATCATTTCAACCATCAAATGCCTGTATGGTTTGCTAATTCGGATATTTGGAACCTACCGGATTCATTGGTATCGGATTTCGGGCATTATCTTTTAGTTGATAACCGTGAACTGAAACAGGTTTTGAGGTTTATGAAAGCCATTTCTTCTGAACAGGTGGATATTAAAGTACACAATCCGAATTCAACCAGAAAAAAAAGAAAAAAGTGTGACTGTCCCGATCCGGTTCCCGTTCGGAACTTTATTACAGACAATGATACTTTATCGGAAGTAAGATATAGATCCACTCGAAAAATACGTAAACGGTTGGTCAGATTCTACCTCGGTGCCGCTAATGAAAACAAAGTGTGTAAAATGTCCAAAAGGAAATTAAACCATCGTAGTTTGGCATGGATACATGAATATATAGTAGGATGTCCGGCTGAAAATGCTTCATTATCCTTGATCTCCTTAAAGGACTTAAAGAAGAAAAAAAGACTGTCTGACGAGCGTTTGGATGAATTATTATCATATTACGAGCAAACAAAAGAATCATTTGAATTAAACATCTCTAATTTGCCCGGATTTGTTTCCAATGGACAAAGATATTATTGGATAAACAGCAATAAATTACCGTAGAACATTCGATATGCTCATTTCAAACGATATTTGCACAAAGTATCTACGATTTCACAAACGGAAATTAAGAAAATAGTATTACCTTTGTAGTAAGCTGGATAATTCTTGATATAAGAAAGGATACTTTTGTTTTAGTCCGGTAGGAATTTTTACTTTACTTATAGCTTAAAATGTATTCATGAGAACGAAAGATATAGAAAAAGAGGAAAGAAAGAAAAAGCAGATATTGGAGGGCTGCTTCAAACTTTTTCTGAAAAAAAATATAGGTAATATAACCATTGATGACATTGAAAAAAATGCAGGTATTACCCGCAGCAATATATTCTATTATTTTAAGGACAAAGAGGAAATCTTTCGCGCTACGACTGAATTCTATTATCAAAGAGTAGAGGAATACTTTGCTTTCTTTTATCAGAAAGAAAAGAAAACTTTATTGCAGTTTATACATGATTATATAGACAATTGGAAGAGTTTTGACGAATCCATTAAAGACGTGACGCAAGATGATTTCGCCTCCGTTCTCAGTTTCTTTTTTAATGCATTCAATCTGTACCCGGAATTTACCGAACGGATAAAAAACCTGTTCGACCAGGAACAGAAATGTTGGGAAGAAGTGATTGAATTAGCGGTCAGTCACAAAGAAATAAATGATATAAACGTAGAATTTACTGCGGAAAAGTTCCACTTTGCATATATGGCGGTCACCCTACAGTCATACTTCCTTCCACATAGCAAAAAAGTGAGTGTACTGTTCGGTCACATGATGAACCTGTATGAGGAAATAAAATATAAAGAACCATTGAAAAAACCGATTTTCTGAAGATGAAAATTAAACATATACATATTGACAAATACAAAGTTTTCAACAACTTTGATATAGACTTCTGCCTGGGGGACACACCCCTTAATTTGATAGTAATTACAGGAGTCAATGGTAACGGAAAAACGACTCTTTTCAGAGACATTCTTTCAGGTACCGCTACATCGGGTAAACCTCGGAGTATTATCACCGTAGTGGACGATAACGGTATAGGTACATTTACCCTTCCGATGTCTGCCGCAGACGAAAGATACACTAAAGATTTCTCTAAAGTCAGATTCTATCCGACCAATACGAACAATTCCATTGAACAACTACAGGAGGAAATTCTCAGTTATGTCGATAAGTTCGTGTATGAAAAAGGAAAAACGAGCTTCGAAGCCTATGCCGAAATTCAATCGTTGATTGACGATATATTCAAAGGCTTTGATTTGCAAGTACGTTTTAAAGGAATCAGCCGGGACAAAAAACTCATTTTTATCAATAGTGCGGAAGAAGAATTTGGCATCGAAGGTTTGTCAAATGGCGAGCAACAAATACTTTCCAAAGTCTTCGTACTGTTTACAGAAGATATGAAAGGCCACGTCATATTGATTGACGAGCCGGAAAGTTCGCTGCATCCGGCATGGCAGACCCGAATTCTGTCCGTCCTTCGTCGTTGTTCCGAGTCCAACGACTGTCAGATTATGGTAGCAACCCAATCTCCGCAAATACTTGCTTCAGCTCATAAAGAAGAAATACGCCTCTTCGTGCGCGATGATGAAGGGTATGTGAAAGTTAAAACCTGTGACAACAGTCCATACGGCTGGACTGTGGAGAAAGTGTTGAGCGAGTTACAGGGAGTGCAATACCTGCGAATACCCGAAGTAGAAAACAAACTGACCGAATTGAAAGAACTTATATGGGCAGATAAATACGAATCTGATGAATTCAAACAAAAAATGACGGCCATGGAAGAAACATTGGGATTTTCAGATCCTGCCCTCATTCTTATACGCATGGAAGCTCTTCGTAAAAAGAAAAAAGCATGAAACAGATTATAAAAGAAAGCATACCAGGCTTTTTTTCTAAATTCGTAGCACACAATAAACCGCGCACTTGGGACGAATCCGCCCCTATCCGTCCCGAATTACGGGCGCATATATTGGCAGAACAGGGCAACTGTTGTGCTTATACGGAAATCCGCCTGAAGAATGATACCGATTGTCATATCGACCACTACCGGACTCGTAACCTTTTTCCGGAAAAGACTTTTGACTATTTCAACATGATGGTTTCTTGCAATGCGGAAGGATATGGAGCCAAATCCAAAGACAAACAGATAACATCAAGGTCTGATTATGACGATTTGATAAATCCGGTGGAAGATAATCCTGCGGATTATATTGAATTTGCCTTCACCGGTGATGCCCTGCCTGTCAGTGGCTCTTCAAAAGGAACCAAGACAATTACATATTTCAATCTGAACGAAAAAAGTCTTTTAGAGCGCCGTAGAATAATAGCACTCTATGTTGTACAGATGAAAAATTACTTCACCGAAGATGAAATGGTCGAAACAACCGGCGAATTCGAAAGCATGGTCCGACAGATATACAGAAAGTGCAGCGCAATAGTTACTGATATATAAACTGCTTATACTCTGCTGGAACAAACATTAGTCCATTGTTTCAGCAGTTTTTTTATGTCCTTTTCCCTCATTTCTCCCATCTTTTGACTACAATCTCAAAAAAATAGATATTCCCTTCATTTTTTCGCAGAAAATTGGGAAGAAAAATTCTACTCTTGCATCAATATATATAAGAGCCTCAAAATAATAAGATTTTTTACATCAAATTCAAACTAAAAAATTAGAAGTATGAAAAAAATTAAAGTTGTACGGTTAGCTATTTTTGCTTTCATGATCTCATTGTCTTTATGGAGCTGCGATAACAATTCTGATGCAGGAATGAATGTCACTCAACCCACAAGCCAGACTAAACTCTCCACCAGAAATGGCTCCACATTTCAAGTGATGACTTTTTCTGTTAACAAGAAAATTTATCGGGCAAATCAAACAGCCACAATTGACTGCGCCAAATTAAGAAATGAACCCGTTACACAAGATGACTGGGGCAATGCAATCTATTTCTGGGATACTAACATACAAAGTTACCTGGATATGGATCATCCTTTTTTCATAGAAGCGACTTTCAAGAAAACATTCCGTGTCATTGATACTGATTATGAAGGGTTCATGGACGGAAATTATGACATGAATTATGTCATCTCAAATATCGAAAATATAGTAGGCTCATCCAAACCTGCCGATAAACCATTTCTTCAATGGTTAGGTGAAAAGGGATATGCCATTCGTTATTATGAAAATTTAGACCGTGAAATAGCAATTGCTATTCCTCATTCTCTGTTGGATGATGACCTATTCTCACAGAAAGTAATTGCGAGATACTAATATGTAATATGCAGCATCACAAATGGGGTAAACCGTTCAATCCGTTTACCCCATTTGCTCATCAATTCATCTTCACTCCCTCTCCTCGTTGCTGTCCCCGTTCCAACTCCTGATTATAATTCACCGAAGCCTGTTCCGCAAGCACAATACGGCCTACAACCGAAGCAATACGCTGTTGTTTATCCGCATCTTTCAATTCTTCATTTCCCAATGTTTTAGTCAATGTATTCACCTCCTCTCTCGTCAGCTCATGACTTATTTTCTGACCATTCACAGTAGCTTCCAGTAGGGGATTGCCACCTTCAGCCAATTGGATATGGCACTTTTCGGCTGAAGGAACAAATACACCGATATCGACTTTTCTCGAAAGGCACGCCTCCGTAGCCGCCTGCATCTGTTGTTCTCTTCCGGCTTCCTGCCCCTTATTGTCGAGCTGTCCCGCCAAGGTCATCAGTCCGGCATATAGAGTGGTAATCATCGCCATGATGGGGTCGCCGCCAAGCCCTACACCGGAATCCTCCGAAGAAAGTAGTTTTTTCATCCAGTTTTCAGCCGAAAGAGGCTGCTCTGTCTTTTCCTCCGCCGACACTACTCCGCTATCTTGCTTATTAGCCCCAGGTGTATATTTAGCCATTAAGTTCTCACCGTTACAGAGCATTTCCATCCGTAAGTTCCCCCTTTCTGCTATTTCAGCCAAATATGCCGCCGGGTCCAGGTCACGCACATTACCGTTGGCCGCCGTTTGCTTCACACCAATATGCAGGTGTTCACCCGTAGTCCTGGTACCGGTATTTCCTGTCACCGCCACTTGCTGTCCGGCACGAACCGTCTCCCCTACTTTCACTTGGATCGAGTCCAGATGGAGATAATTCACTTCGTATCTGCTTCCGTCCTCCCTGCTATATTCTATCTTTACCGACTTGCCACCGGGTGTTTGCCCGTTCTCATTGACAGCCGTTACCTTGCCACCGGTTTCCGTAGCCAGTACAGCCTCATGACGGGTCTGTATGTCCACTCCTTTATGCATCTGCTGGCGGCTGCCGTCCATCGGGTCCTTACGCATTCCAAAAGCCGATGTTACGAGCATGAATGCCTCTCTGCGCAGTGGTAGAGCATACTCTCCTGCCGCCATATTCTGCCCTTTTACCTTTCGGGGAGTGGCGCTTGCACCTATGCTTATTCCCTTTTCTTCCGCTTCCTTCATCACAGTCCGGTCATACTTGGCAAGTCCGTTCTTCTCGATAATCCGCTGCAAATGCTTCGCATAATTATTACCCGAGGCATATCCGGCACGCTCCAGACCTGCACACCAGCCACGGTAATCATCCGGCGCAAGTGCAAAACAACTCTTATACCGTACATTTTCCTTCAAGAAGAGCGAATGGTGTTCGTAGGAATCACCTACGGTAGCATAAGTACAAAATTTTTCATCGGGTCGGTCATCCGTATAAACCAGATAACTGCCATTGTTTTTCAGCCAGTCATCTGTACACTTGATACCGAAGTGGGCATTACCCTTTACGGACAACTCACTCTGTCCGTTGCTACTCTCCAATATTCCTTGGGCAAGTGTCACCGATGCCGGAATCCCGTAACGCCTCATTTGTTCCATAGCATACTCGCTATAAGTAGCTGCATATTCTTCATTTTTAGTCATATCCTTATAATATCAATATGATTCATTATTCAGTCACCTTCTCATCCCAGCCGATTGTGCGGCTTCCTGTTCCTGCCCTTGTTTTTGCTCCTGCGCCTGCTGCGGATGCAACAAATCCGCATAAAGCAAAGCAGCCATATTGCTCTTGTACGCATTAATATCACCGGACAACCAAAGCTGTTGCCATTGCGAACTGGTAATCGGACGGGATTCTACATTTTCCAAGCCTTCAAATACAGGTGAGATAAGAAACTTTCCGTCTTTGGTTTTATAAACATTTGCCCGCACGACACGGGCGATATCCTCCGCAGGTGCTTTTTCTCTGAACATGTCGATTTTTAAATTCGGATTCACACGTGACATGGCATAGTATTTCTGTCCTAGTTCATGCCGGATACGTTCCGTATCTGCGCTGTTACCCTGCTTCGAAGTGGAAAAAAACTGGTTGATATCCGCTTTGTCGGGATGCATGCAAAAGGAAACTTCTCCCACTGGAGCTATATAGAGTACCCAACGGTTTGCATCGTCACGGATCATTTGTACCCGGTTAAAATTAACCGAACGGCTTTTCTCCACAGCTTCCGCCACATTCATCTCCTGCACATCAGTCAGTACCCACTGGTTTAATTTGGCAATTGCCACCTTCTTGCCGTCAAAATAAGAGTCATTCGGACGGAAACTGGCAATTCCCCCGGTATTGAAGAATCGGACATATTTAGCCCCTTGTTCCTGAAGTGCATGTGTGATACGCTGCTTCGACATACCTTGTAGCTCATTATTTACGATCCGGGCTCCCTTCGCACTCCGTTCCTCAGCCGACATTACCTCATCTGGTGACAGATAAAAACTATGAGTTTTCCCATCCGGCAATACCACTTTGCCACCCGCGAAAGCCCCTTCCGGCATTATCACGTCAGCCCTGCCCTCTTTCGGATTCGTAATGACTACAAAATCACGCGTTATCCGGTCAGGTATTTCTTTCAACGCATCATAGATAGTGTAAGTCCCGGTACCTGTCCACTCAGAGGGTTTGTAGGCACGTGCCAGTTCATCTATGTACGAGGAACAGCGCAATGCTTCCGTAAAAGCCACCTCCACTACCTCCGGTTCTTCATCCTTAGTAAGGGTCATCGCATGGTTAAACTGTTCATAATGGTAGCCCATATCAAATTTATCCAGGAATTTTTTCTTGTCTTCTTCCGAGTTAAAGTTTCCGTCCGCAATCAGCATACCCCTGTTACGGATAATATCAGCAAGAATCGCGCTCTCTTCCGAAGAAACACTAGGTTTCTTCTTATCCTTCATTTCTTCCGTAGCCTGTTTGTTCATCTCCGAAAAGTAAGTGACTTTCTCACCCTTTTCTGCTTTGCGGATTATATCCATTGCATTGTTGATATCCGCCTCAATGGTATCTATCATTTGCGGATCTTCTCTCAGTTCCCGGTTCCACTCTTCAACAAGATGTAACGAGCCTGGCAACAAACGGGCGGGTAGCCCCAATTCCAGCATCTTGATGCCGGCTACCAGTTCAACCACCAGTTCCTCGCGCTTCACAGCTTCCTCGGAAGGAGCAACGCCTCCCTTCATCACCATTCCTTCACGCGCACACCGCTGTTGATGTCCCGTAGCCCGGGCAATCTCCCTCATCACATCTTGCACATAGTCTATATAGTGCGGATAATTTTTGATGTCAGGCACATATATCACGTCCTTTCCCACATCATAATGCGTGACAACAGAGCCGTCACGACGGATAGGCACCATATTATCCTTTATTGTTTTCAAAAAGCCGTTCACCATAGTGTGTAGTTGCCGTTCATTGGCACGTTCGTTACCTCGTTCCTGAAGAATACCGTAACGTTCAACCATCCTATTGTAATTCTCCTGGTCCACATAGGGTGTCATCGTTTGATCGATATTGAACAATTTGCGTATTTCACGGCTATGAATACCCTTGTACTGTTTTTTATCTTCAGGTTCAAGTAACAGGTAGGCTTGCCTGGTTATCGTGTCACTCGGATTATGACGATTTACATATTCTTTCCAGTTATACCAGTTAAAAGGTACGCCCTTTTCTCCCTCCTTTACAGGTTCATTACGCATCTTCGCTTCGGGATAAAACGTGTACAGCCCGGTTTTGTACCCGTTCCGGTCAGAAAACAAGCCGAGTGTCAGCGCATTAAACGGGCTGATTTCCGGTCCCTTAGGATAAAATCGTGGATAATATCGTCCTGACATATTCATCCAGTAACCGGAACCGCTCGCGGCAGCAGACAGGGCCTCAGCAAGCAATTGCACTTGCTGTTCGGCAGCTTTCGCCTCATATTCATTCTTTGGTGTCATAATTCTTCAAAACATTTATTATTCATTATTTTCATTGGTTACAGGACGGTAAGCCACCCGCTTTCCTGTTCTTACATACTCCAGCTTCTGTTGGTGTACCAACTCTTCCAATACAAGTTTCACCGTTCCGAAACGTTTATGCAAAATTTGTTGCGCCTGCGTCACGGTAAACCGCTCCCAGCGTACTTCGTCCAGATAGCTCATCAGCACCGGAGCATACTTTGCATAAGGAGGTATCTGTTCAGTAAGAGACTTACTGAACATAACAGACTCTTTCTCTAGCATTTCCGGATTATCCGGCAGTGGAGAAGAAGCAGACGGTACAGCCTGCATTTCTGCAAGCTGTACATGAAGTCGCCTATGCGACAACTCTATCTCAAGTTTTTTCTTACGCTTCTCTGCAATCACCAATTCCTGCTCTACCCCAAGTCGTTGGGTAATCAAATCCATCGCGGCACCTAACTTCTGCCAAATCACAAATCCCGGACGGGTAACCGCTCTTATTACTATCCACCCACCTTCCCTCAACTCAGTAAACAAGTGTTCGCATGACAGTCGGTTATCATAAAAAAACTTCACCACAAACAGATATAGAAAAAAGCTCAGTACAATTATCAGGAAAGGCGAAATCCGAATAAAAGCTTGCCAATAACAAAGCCCTGCCCAGAAGAGAACGCCCATAGCGACTAACGTCAACCAATTCCTTCTCCAGAAACCGGGCACATTTTCTTTCTTGTTTATTTCTCCCATAAGCTCAGCTATTTTGTTTTACAATTTCCCTAATACTTCAATATATCAGTTTGATATCCGGTCAATATCCCTCACCTCTCATTGCACCCGGTCAATTTATCACAGTAGTTTGGATAGCCCCGACAATCCAATCCGTTATCAATGGTGTATTTGCTTTCAATTCAGTCCCGGACAAACATATTTCATAAGTATATTTAGTACTTTTATCCCACTTCGTCCCTGCCGGAACTCTATAAATATAGCTTTTCCCGTCTATAGTAAACCGGATACTGATGTTACCCGATACAATTTCCTTTTTAAGTGGCAGAACCAGTATTTTAGGATAAGTGCTATTATCAGTCGATGCAGTTTCAGGTATAAATACCAATCCTTCGGATACATTCTCAATTGTTGCAGATGCACTTTTTTCAGCAGTATTCGTAATTTCCCCAGTCGCAATATTCAGAGTACCTTCACTACATAGGGCAGTACCCGATGAATTGAAAATTTCTATTTTCGTTACTTTACCGGGTCCGGTATAATTTTTCTTAGTAAACTGAAACTGAATCATAGCTAACGCATGGTGCATACCGATATTAACATTAGGATTGGAATTGTTGATAGCACTCTGTCCTGAATATTGCATGCCATACAGATAATCTGTTTGGCTTGTATGCTCAACAGCTACCGCAGTTCCATCCATATTATCTTTATTATAAGGATAATACGCAAAAACAGTCGCATTGGCCGTAGAGAGGTAAACCGTAGGAGTCTGAGTCCAGACAGAACCCGTTAAAGTGGACTTTACATTACTATTAGCCGCCACATTATTATAATTGCTTCCTAACGCTCCTGATGTTACGAACAATCCCAATTCCGCATGACCGGGAAATGTAGATATAGGGGCCCTGGTCGTAGTACCGGTATCATAGATAGGCACGGCATTTATTGTCAAAACAGCTCTATCCGGAACATTCCTTCCTGTCTCTTCACATTCATTATCACAACTGATAAAACTCAAAACAGTGGCAGCCATGGCTGCACATAAAATTAGTTTCTTCATCTTTTTTCAACTTTAAATGGTTAATAAACTTTTTCTTACAATTATTCATTTCATCTTTTCAATGATACATTCTTCTCCCCTTTCCAGGCAAAGGCTTCTGTAAAATACCCTAATGCCATTTCATTCAAATCCGTCCTTTCATCCTTGCATCGAATGGCATCTTCCTCCGATAATAGCTTCCCCCCCTGCTGCTCACCATCCACCATACCCCGGATGTATAGTCCGCCGTTCCCCGATGGATAAACCTGCACTCCTGTTATCCGGTTTTTCGGGTAGGCAGCATCAGGAATAAACTTTGCCGCTTCACCCTGGCTTTTATTCCCCAGCGTACTCCATTGCAGTTCATTCAGTAGGTTAGGAGGAAACTTCTCCGCAGGGTTCGACATATTCCTATTGGGATAATAATATTCTCCTGTAGTCTCTCCATTGCCAACTTCTGTACCTTCCGGGTCCCATTCAGTATATAGACGATGGTTCAGGAAGTAATGCATGCTGTTATAAGCAATGGTAGGCGTTATTATTCCAATCCCTCGCTGCACTTTCACATAATCAATCATTTCACGGTCATACTTTCCGCACTGTTCTATCACCTCTTCATTTGTCAACTGACCAGATAGCAAATCTGTCAATAACCCCTTCCCCTGTTCTTCTCCGGGTTGATAGTTCGGAAAATTACCAAGCGATTTAGGATGCTGCCCAGCTCTTTGTGACAAGATTTTCAGTTCTTTCTTATACGTTGCCGCCTCTTGATAATAAGAATGTAATGCAGCAACGAACCGTTCCTCATTCCTATCCAGTGGAACGACAGACGGTGAATCAAAATTCGCCAGTAGATAATCCCCCCTTCCCGGACGACTCAGCGAATACGCAAATGGTTCCGGCAAAAAAGCAACTTTCTGCTTTAGCTCCAGCAACTTTCTTATATCATCCGGAGTAATTCCCATCTTCGTGAACGTCTCCAAATGTTTGTTTACAACTCCATACATTCCTGCCGTTACCTTCCCACGGGTTAGGTCATCCAGTACGTTTTCTACCATTGGCTCTATCATCTTTCCACCATCCATATTGTTATTCATTTGATTCATCTACTTAACACTACTCTTCTCTCCGCTTCTCTCGCAAAAGCATCCATGAAATAGCCGACAGCCAGCTCTCGTCTATCCATCTTATCACTGTAATTTAGCGCATCAGTTTCAGACAACAACCGGCCTTCCTGCTGTTCGTTATCCACTTTACAACGTATGGCCATACTCCCGTCCCGACACGGATAAATCTGTACATCCGTAACTCTGTTTCTTTTATAGGCCCCACTTGGAAGATCTTTATTAGTCACTCCCGGATTCCTGGTTTTCAATTCTTTCCATTGCTCCTCACTCAACAGATTCGGTGGAAAGTTATGTGCAGGATTACTCAGGAAACAGTCTTTTCGTACATAACCTCCTGTAACCTGACCATACTCATCATCGGCACCTTCCGGGTCCCACACCTCATCAGCGAGGTGATACAGGTAATAGTCCATACTGCTGAAAGCCAGCTTGGGTGTAATCCGTTCCATTCTCTTGACTGTTTTCACATAGTTCAGCAGATAATCGTATTCACTCGACTGTTCGACTAAAGGGAAAAAAGATTCAGGCAATCTTAGCAAATTTTGTTCAGGTATTTCTTCTTCAAGACATCCCATGGGTACTTCTTCAATCAAGCGGAGGATTTCTTCCGCCGAAAGCATACCCGGACGAAGGTCAGAAAGATAATTAACCATAGTACTGAAAGCAAGTTTCTTTTGTTGTTCGACTGAAAATTCATCAGGACCGAAATTATTGTCCTCCCAGAACGAATCCACGGTTTGTTGGGTACTAACCACTTTATTCATCAACAGGATATCTTCCTTGGTCATTCCGTTCCGGTAGATATCCAACAATCGGTCCAAATAAGGCATAGATACCCGTTCAAGTATCTTTTCCTCGTTCAACCATTGATTTTTCTCACGGGTACTGTCCAGTACATCTTTGAAGAGTCTGATAGCCAGTCCTTTTTTGTCCTCCAACAAATTCTTTCGCTTTACATCCTTAGCAGACAGTACTCTTGCTTCTTGTACCACTCCGTCAATCTCGCAACAGATGGACTCTCCGCTTCCCGTCTCCAATGGTGATAATTTTACGTTCCACACTCTCATCCGGTCAATTTTGTAACGGTTGATAGCAGCCTTGATAGCATCGACAGAAAATCCCGCATCCGACACGAATTTATCAATCATTCCACCGGACAAAAGTCCTTTATTTTCCAGTGCCAGTCCCGCTTTCCATTTGAGTGCTATCCCGTCATCATCCATATTATAGGCATCTTTCAAGTCACACTTTTTAAACGTCGAGCTTATGACAGAATAAGGTTCTTGGCTACTCTCCACGCTGAATCGGTCAAACAGGATATCCATTAGTATGCCTATTTCCTTTTCTTCTGCTATTGTCTCGTTTTTTGGGAAACTCTTTTCCTTGTTAACCAGTTCCTTTAACTCTCCTACTTTCTCATCATATTCATCCTTGGTAGCATAATAAGAGAGGACTGCATCCATAAAATGTTTTTCATTCTCACCGGTAAGAACAATAGACGGATTATCTATATTCTCATAAATATAATCCACCCTTTCCTGTTCCTTTATCGAATAAGAAAGAGGTTCCGGGCAGAAGGCAATCATAGATTTCAAATCAATTATCTCTTTTGCAAATGCCGGAGTGATACCCCTTTGCTTAAACAAGTCTTGATATTGACAAACCACCTCATACAGATTGTCAACAACCGCCCCACGCCTCAGATTCAACATTGCTTTTATATAATTGAGATCATTCGGAATATAATCTTCTTCCATTGCTATGAATTATAATACATTTTTCTTCTTTCGATTCGATTTGTATCAAAGAGTAAGGATATAAACTACCTTCTCATTGAATGTTCCCAATCTCTGTTCTCCCGCAGCTCATTCATAAAATAGTCCACAGCGAGTGCCCTTCTGTCCGTTCTGTCATTAAAAGCCAGCACAGCTTCCTCCGACAACCGCTTACCTCCTTGCTGTACTCCGTCAATCATACAACGAATGGCCATACCACCGCCTTTCAACGAATAAATTTCAATATTATTCACTCGCTTTCTCAAATCAGACAGTTCATATTTATCCCCTTTCTGCCGGATAGCGTATAACAAGGACCGGACTTGCAAAGGCTCTCCCTTCAGCATTTTCGCCAACCGGACAGGAGAAAGTCCACTAATATCACGGTTCAATTTAATCATCCCGTCAATCACCTTCTGACTATTATAGTTCACCCCGTTATGTCGCACTACCGGATTACTGACAACCAGTTTCATCCTCATATCTTCTCCGGCCACCAGGTTCAGGTCGGCAACGAATTCTTTTCCATCGGCTTCACACAAGGCTACCCCCTTCAATCCCTGTGGAGAGGCACGCAATTGCTCCAGCACAGGTCCAGTAAGCAGTTCAGGCGAATGATAGTCAAATCTCTTCATCATATTCCCTTCTGTTTCACAGTCCAATTGCTTCCCCCTAATCATAAAATCCCCTTCCATACAGACATACCTTAGCCAAGAATCGGTTACATTTACATTATTACGGCAAAAACAGTTATCCAAATGGGAGTTCCCATTGATTACACCATAACCGGCAAAGACAGATTGCTCAAGGACAGAGGAATCGCCTATTCGGGTATGCCCGCTGACAAGCGATTTTTCAATCTCCGCATCCCCCTCTATCAACGAATTTTCCCATACGGTACTCTCTTTCACCACTGCATGATCCCGTACAACACTATTACCTAAAATAAAAGAGTTGATAACCTGCGCTTTTCCGAACACCTCGGCATCACCATCCACCCAGGAATAACCGCTCAGATTTTTCTCACTTTCTATCCATCCGCCCAAAGTTCCTTCTGGTATATCTTTCTCACCCAAAAAAGTGAGGTCCCTGCTTGCCTGTATCTGATGTAGCACCGTTACTCCGTCAGAAGCCAATTTCTCTTCTCCGGAGAAAGCAAACAAACTTTTCATTCTTGCATCAGCCTCATATCTTTCCATAGGTTGAGCCACTCTGTCAACTCTGTTCTGTTGCTCTTCACCAATCACCTCCGCCTGCTGCTTTTCGGTTATCTCTTCTAATAGGAACTCCTCTCCCGTCTGCCTGACAGTACAGATATGCGGTCCTAGTACTATGGCTTTTCCGGCGAGCATATCCATCAGATGTTCCGGGTGCATATCTCCAATAGGATAATGCAAAGCATCCAGCTTATCCAGTATATTTTGTCCGTCATAACATTTACCGTTATTTCGGATGACCGGATGGCTGACAGATAAATCCATCGTCAGATATCTTCCCCTCACAAAGTTCAAATCAGCGATGAACTCCATTTCACCTCTACTGCACACCACCACTTCCTTCAAGCCATTCTTCTGGTGGGCACGCAATTTCTCCAACAAATCATTCCCCAACAATACCGGGCAATTATAATCCACATAATCCCTCTCTGCCTCTCCTCCTCCATAACCATACTCTGATGCTTCAATATAAATATCCCCCGACATATCCACATTTTGAATAGACGAATTCACAATATGGGTGTTAACAGAACAAGTACAGTCATGTAGGTGGGATTCTCCGGAAACAGAACTGTAACCATCCACCGAGCTTTTCTCTATTACAGCATATCCGTCAATTCGGGCATCGTCGGCAATAATTGAATTATCAACGCAAGCAGAACCCGTAATCTCTACATTTCCAGCAATACAACTATCGTTGGCCACTCTCGCATCCTCTTTCACAATGGCATTTTCAATGACGGCAGAATCCACCACCTTGGCACGTCCGTACACTTCAGCCTGATCGCCCACCCACGAGTTTCCTTCCAAGTTATGCTCATTTTCAATCCATCCGCCCATCTCTCCTTTCACCACATCCACACCGAACACATAGCCGAAATCCTTGGTCGCTTGTATACGATGCAAAACCGTTACCCCGTCAGAGGCCGTTTTTTGTTCATCGGTAAGTGCCCAGAGTTTGTAGTTGTCTGCCATCACGTTTCGGTCTACCGTTTTTTCCGGTTCCCGTCCAACCCTCTGTCCAACCCCTTGCGATATATTTTCCCTCCCACCTTCTTCCTTTTGTTCATTAGCTTCTTTCCTCCCTTCCTTCGGCTCAGACAAGTTGACAGTCATCGGTTCGCTCTTCGTCCACAGCAATGTACCTATCTTATCCACAACCTTACTCACTTGAAACTTCACGGCCTCCCAACTGCCCCATCCCTCCTGTTCAAGCATTTTCTGACGCATTGCAATCCTTTCAAGAGCCTTGCCAACCGTTTTTGACAGTTCTTCCGTTTTTTCTTCATAATCTATTCTCCAGGAATCACATGAAATCACCGCAGACCAATACTCCCGCTCGAGTTCACCACGTAGCTTGATATCCGGATTCTTGAAATTATTATCGATATAGGCTACTCTCTCTGAGTCAAACATCAAATAGAAACTAGGATCAGGATAGTTGCTCGCTTCATTTTTCATAGCTATCACATCAATGATATCTTCCGGCGATATACCCACCTCCTGAAATGCTTTCTCATTTTTCCCGACTACCTCTGACAGCCCATCTTTGATATTCTTTTGTTGAATTTGCTTCAGTGCCTCAAACACCTCCGGCTTCATCATTATTGGCTTCTCCATAAAATATCGTACTATTATTCACTGATTAATTCTCTTCTCCAGGTCATCTTATAGGCAGACAGGAAATGTTTCACCCCCTTGACACATCGGATAATGCTCCGCTGCCCGCTCCCGTATTTCTTTGCCAGTTCTTCCGCTGTATATCGTTCCTCGCTTCCATCATACCGTGTACCGATGTAATAATACTTCGGCTTGAATCTCGTCTTTCTTCCTGAATTTCCGAGATTGCCTGCACGCAACCTGCCATAGCGGTAAGCCAGTACACGTTCTTTCGATTTGCTCACAATAGATATATTACATGCACGGTTATCCGTCTTAATCATATTCAGATGACAGTACACCTCATTATGTGTCCGGTCGCATTCGCCTATGAACGTCTTGCCGACGAGCATCAGCACATAAGCTTTCTTCCTGATTCCATTGCCGCTCAATATCACCTGAAGTTGTCCGTTTCCGGCAAAACACTGTTTGAGGATACGCCGGGTATGAAAGGACTTGATGCGTCCCAAATTGCTGACTTGATACATGGTTTCATAACCTTTTATGTCACGCCATACTTCATCTTTCAGGCTGCACATAGACAAATCCTTATAAATATCAGAATAGTTCTTCTCCATCGTTCAATCGTTTTTTCAATCGGTATCATCAAAAATACTCACTGCACGTAAACCCTTTGCGGGGTGAGAAATCCTTGAACTCACAGCTCATATAGTATTCCCTCCTGTCTGCCCACTGCGCCATATCATGTTGCCACTGTGGTATAATCTGTTTGGGGTTATTCACATCTCTGAAAGGTTGGCAGTACGGCATAAACCGTCTCCCTCTCTTCTTCCAGTAGTTTACCCGTCGATAAGACTCTTCAAATTCCATCAAGATACAATACAGAAAATAACTTCCCTTGTAGCCGTACTTATCCATCAATCCTGTCGCACGCTCGACTTCGCAAATTTGTTGTGGAGTATCGCATCCGAACCGAATATTTTTATACCATTTGACCCGTGCCAGCAAACGGGCTATCTCGTCCGTCACCAATCGGGCATCCAATCCTTGGTTAAAATCTACCCGCACCTTCATTGAGATAATCTTCTCCAACTGCTTCAATCCAAATTGTGCCGCCAGTATATTATTATCCATCAGGATCACATTCTTACGCCCGTCCGCCACCTCCTCAATGTCCATATAAGGAATAATATCCCCCTCTTTTTTCGGTACAATGCACCATTTACAGCGGTTAGGACAGCCTCGTGTCAAAAAGCCGTATGCTAAATTAGTGTCCACCCGGTACATTGAATAGTCAGGCTTCATTCTGTCTATCTTCTCCGGCAACTTCTTGGCAATATCATATCCCGTTCCGCCTCGTTCCACTTCATCTGCGCGGACATAATACCCGTAATCCGGAGTAAAGCTGAAAACCTTTGCCATATACACTTTGTCGTAGGAACACAAAGGATTATACCACTCCACACAGTCACCCTGCATCTTGTGGTAAGTGCTGATTTTCATTAACGCCAAATTGGGATAATTACTATCCACCGGCAACAATCCTACCTTCATACCCTTAATCTTTTTCTATTAGCTTTCACGCTCTCACCCTACTATCATTACATTACACTAAAGTCAGCCGATTCCACGTGCCTGCACGTTTCTCGCTTCGGTCGCTTCATAATTTTCCTGTGCAATCGCACGCAATTCGTCATTCTTCACCAGCACCGCATTCACCAAGGTATTCAGTGGCAATGCGCCGGCCCGGTAAGCAGCTACCGTAGCATCCGGCAGATGAATGGTACAAGGCACGCGATCCACCGTCGCTAACAGATAATCACCTTTTATTTCAGGATTCGACACACGGGGATTCAAGGGTTCATCGGCATAAGTCTTATACTCCCTTCTCACTGTTTCGGTAACCCTTGCGTCGGCTGTAGATTTCTTTTCAAGTGTTTCATGTCCAGCCTTGTTCATCAAGCTCATGCCGCCCAATCCGACAAGCAGCATCTTCACTAGAGGATTTCCGGCAAATAGTCCCATCAGTATCGAAGCTATCGGAAACAAATTATCCATCAGTTTCAACGATTTTGTCTTTCCGGTAAATAACCCCACCAACATATCAGGCAACATGGATATTACATAACCCATATTCCTCCCTACACTGCCTGCATCAGATAATCCCACACTGCTTAGCAGTCCACCCCATCCGCTCTGTCCCGAAGACAAAGCCTGTTCTGTGGTAGAAGGTTTTTCAGATGGAAATACTTTTTCGGGTATCGGTATCATCTCTTGTCCGTCAATCAGCTCTGTTTTATCGGGTAACTCGTCACTATCCGTTACTACTGCTTTTTCCATTGGCATTTTCGCTTGTTTTTTCTGCTCCTCCTGCAAAGCAAGATAGGCCGCTTCCCTACCCGGCAATACAACAGAAGGAATATTGGAATATTCATCTTTCATGCGACGTTCAAAATCAAGTTTTAATGTTTCAGGATGCCATCCCATGTCCTTCATCCAAGCAAGATTCTCTTGAGGAATCAGCCGCATACGTCCCTGCATTTTTTCATCCAGTTCCCGTATATAATCATTCTCATGCGGGTCGATACGTTTCGACTGCATACTGATAGTTTCAAGAGTAGTGCCTTCTCCAAAAACACCCTGGCTTATAACCTTCTCCATGTCCGGCATCTCATCCTTTTTCCGGGTAGCGTCATAAATGGCGCCTGCCCCCTCCGTTGCGACTTCAAACAAGGCAAGTTTACCCACATTCGCCCAACTTGAAAACCCGCATGTAGCCACAGTATCCATGCCGAAACTAAGCACCTTGCCTGTCCCCTTTTCCAACAAAGAAGGATTATAGGCTTTCTCACCCGCTTCCGCTATTTCCCGGTCAAGAGGTGAGCGTTGTAATTGGGCAGGTAGTCCCAACAGGCTGTTTTCTGCTGCCTTCTTTATTATATAGTCCAAAGATGATTTAGGCATATGCTGACGGACAAGGCGGTCTATCATCATCTTTTCCATGCGGTAACTGGTATAAGCATAGGCTACATCAGTTCCGAGCGCCTTGCTCATCGAATCATAGCGTTCACGCCCAATGACACCAACCAGTTCATTACGCCAGTCATTGGCTATCAGTTTTAAGTCGGCGGTGATTTGCTCCGATTTACCGATACGCTCCTGGCACAGAGCTATATAATCTTCTGTTTTCAGGCGACTCCAAACTCCGGTACGGGCAACCATCTCAATAGAATTACTTGAAGGACCGCCCATCGGGTTGGATATCATTGACAATATTCCGGCAAAACTGTCGGAATACTCCTTCATCTCTTCCAGTTGCTTATCACTCACCTCTTTGCGCACCTGCTCCATAACCGGTGCCACCGAAGCATTGAAATACTGGCTGTAGCAGCAATCCAACTCTGCAAATTTAAATATCTGTTCTTCTGACAGTTCCATGTGATTATCTTCTATAGGTTTAGTTGTAATTCCGGCATTGATTGTATGGCCGATTCATCCAGCGAGGATAAAAGTTGCTCCCGGGTCTGCTCGATAGCCTGATGGTAAATCTGCATCTGCCTGGGAAAATATTTCTCCAGCATCGCATCCTTCACTATTTCACCCCCCATAAAGCTAAACGCCTTTTCACGGCTGATCTCTACCGCCGCCTCCCCCTCCGAACGGTTATTAAACCACGCCTTCGTCCACCAGCGGACGCCGGCTTGGTCAGGATAAACAGTTATCAATCGGGGAATATCGAAACTTTGCACATCAATCTCCAGTTGAGCCAGCGGGTCGATGATTCCACAAGCAAGAACAGCCTGCTGTTCTACTTTTTTTTTTCGTCATCTGTCATTCCCGGCAAGAATACATGATGTTTCAATGCCAGATAATTTAGAAAATCAGCAATCAACAGGTTCTGCACTTTAGCAACTACCGGTGCAGCCTTTGCACTAATCCCCAATGGATTTGCAAGCGAAGGAATCGTTTCAAAAAAATAATGCTTCATGGCAGAAACGGTAAAGATGTTACGCAATGATTGTTCCGTATGTTTCCCGACAATATACGTCCCTTGTCGTATGGCCTCCATATACGCCGGATAATAACGGAGCATCATCTCTTCTATCGTTTTCTTGTGCTTATCATAGTCCGTAACCACATCAGCATCAATGCACACAAATTCAGGTGGAAACGGACCTCCTCCCTCCATTCCGCTGCTTTTCATGTTCGAATACAACATGGTGATAAAGTCTATGGGGTTCACCTCCTCCTCACCATAGTGAACTTCCATGTGCAACAGTTCCGAACTCACCCCCACCATATTTCCGGCAGTCACCTGCTGGCCGAACAGAGCATGACACGAAGACAAATGCCCGTACTTAACGGTATATCCACCGTATTGTATATTCACATACAGCCCGTGCCTTGTATCTGAACCGATACCTGTCACCTTACCGTCTGCCAAAGCAGATAACAGATAACATTCCGTCTTGAAATCCACTCCGTGATGAAAGAACTTCTCTCCGGTTTTGGGGTGAACCTGTTCGCCATAAGGAAGTATCAGGTCAACATTCCCGTCCCGGTCTTCAAAAGGCATGCAATACCCGCTTTCCGAAACCAGATTCATCTCATTTGTATAAGTCATAATCATATATTTTTAACGGACGATAACCGCCCCTCTTTTTTCCTCTTCTTTTTCTTTCTGCATCTGTGACACTTCCTGATAAATCTGCGCATTCGTATAACCCTCTCGAACAAGAGAGTCATATTGCTGCCTTGACATCTCTACAGCAGGATAGTCTTTCCCATCAGCACTCCATGCCTTCACAAACACCTTGTGTTGATTCTCTTTGGGCGAATAAGCCGAAGCACTGGCATACGGAGATTCCTTTGCAGCCTTACCGGGGGTTTGTCCGCCCGCACTGTTTTTGAGATTGAAGTTATTCCCGATAACAAGCATTCCGAGCAACGCACCGGCAATCTTGCCGAACCAGCCGAAACGCCCGAAAATCAACATTGCGGCCCCTATCAAACCGGCTATGCCCAATCCCGAAACTTTACCAGAACCCAGATTCGAAAAGAAATCCCCTAGCATATTTCCACCGTTACCACTCAAAATCCCCTGAAAAAAATTCTTCACACCGCTCAAACCGCCATTCACACCGGTTAATGTATCATTCACCTTGTCAAGGGCACTCCCCGCTTCCTCACGCAATCCGTTCAAATCACTCCCGATAGAGGCAGCCCCATCCACAACAGACTTTCCTACAATAGCTTCACCGGCAATACGGGCCAACGACTTGTCAGTAGTCAGTTTCTCCCAGCCCAAATACCCGGCAGCACCCGCTACAGCCCCCTTCTTAGCTACATTCAGCCCCTCCTTCACAGCACGTTGCGGATGCACCACTGGGTAAGTGACTATCTTTGCCAAATTCTTCCAAACTCCCATATTTCACAAATAATTAGTATTATAGCTGATCTCACGGCTCTAAAAACCGATGTGACCTTTACGTTTCCATCTTCCTATGCAATCGCGGGCAATCGCCAGTTTATCTGGCTTTTCCTTTTCCAGCAACTCGATGTCCGCCCAAATGTCACCGAATGTAGAGTATTTTATCGCCCGGGTCAGACGACGGAGTTGGAGGTTCATTTTCACCAGTTTGGGTCGGATATTAAAGACAATCTCTATGCGTTGCTTTTCGGTCATCTTCACATTGCTCAGACAGACTTGCCGGATATCGTTCACTATTCCGATACTGGTAAGGGTCAAGTTTCGATAAATCGCATTCTTATGAACTGACAATGCCGTCGCAAAAGCCCCGCTGGGATGTAAACCCAAAACACGGTTCATGTCCGACATATTAGCGAGCAGCTTATCAATCTCCACATAGAATCCATAAATCTGTGCTGCATAACTCACCACATCCCTGAAAGAGTCCAAATAATCATTATACACCCGCTGTACATCCGTAGTCTTTTCCACTTCCGATGCCATCCATACATGTCCTGTTGTCTCCAATGCCATTGCCTTCTGCTGACTTTTCAACTGCTTTTCTGCCTTATCAGTATAAGTCAGAATCAGTCCGGTAAGTGTAGGGTCCACCTGCGCCCTAGATTCAAAAGTAACCACCAGTAAGAACACTCCGAGCCAACCCCATCTCTTTAGCCTGTCAATGAATAGACAATACATTGAAATATTATCACTCTCTTTATTCATATCTCCAAAGTCATGATTATCATTTTCAGACAAAGGAATACAGATTATCAGTGAAGGGAAAAAGGATACGGGAAAAGGTCTGTTTTTTTAAATTTAATTTCGCATCAAACAAACATGGCACATAAAAATCATACATTACCATGGATTGAACCAAGTACGTTCATTAATAACCGGTTATAATACTACCCAATCATGAGTTCTATCACATTTTTTTCTCTTTTTGAGGTCTTTTTTCTCACTAAAGACGAAAAAAACTCTTTTTTTTTTATTTTTCTCCTAAAATTTGGGTAGAAATTTCAAATTTCTGCATCAATATATATAGATGCCTGTAATTTCAAATGAGTACAGAGAAATTATATTATATAAAAGAAAATATTAACAAATAGCCGATAAAAAAACATAAAACTATTTTTTAACCCTTTAAATGCGAAAAACATGAAAAAGACAATTTGGCTGATGTGGATGCTATTGGGTACATTTATTGTATCGTGTTCCGATGAAATGAGCAATGAACAAGCTGCAAATACTCCTCCTTTACAAGAGGTTAATGTAGATCAAGCTTGTATCAACTTAGATGAGTCTTTTATGTCTAATACCCGTTCCGGTACTATGGACATAGTTTATCCTGACAATTACGGAGGAGCATATATCGAAAATGGACAATTAGCCATTTTGATTAAAGGAAATGTAACTCAGGATATTAAAAATGAATATCAGGGCAGAACGAAATCTGCGGATATTAAATTGGTATCCTGTGAATATTCCTACAATGAGTTAAGTTCATTGAAAGAACAGATAAGCGAATTTTTCTCAAAAGAATCCAATTACAAATTTATTGAAGAAATAGAATGGTCTGCCTTGACTGTTGACGAAGAATTTAACAGAGTGATTATACGTATGAATTGTACACCTGCTAATGTGACAGAATTCAAAGGCAAAGTATCTTCATCTCCTTTGATAAAGTTTGACCAATCCAATGGAATTCCTCAAGGATGCGCTTTGGAAATGAAACCCGCTGCCCAAATTAATAGATTGGGAACAACATCGGCTGGAAGCATAGGTTATCGTGCCAAAGACGCTTCGGGAAACGTGGGAATAGTTACCGCCGGACATGTTCCTCATGATACATCCATATTCATGGAATTCGAAAATGAACTTTTGGATCAACCGACATATTGTACTGTTTCCGAAAAGGTAGATGGGGCCTTCATTCCTTATGACACCCAAACATTCTCCTTTAGCTATACGAGTAAATTCGGAAGTGCCCCAATATCAACAACATTGGGAACCGGCTTTAAAAAAGGTACTTCTATTAAATTAGAAGGAGCTAAAACAGCAGCCGTTAAGAACGGTACAATCGCTAGCCCAAGTACAGACGCCCACATATCTTATAAAGAAGGAGGTCAAACTATTTATAAAACGATGAATGATTTCATCGAAGTTACAGTATATAGTCAGGCAGGAGACAGTGGAGGTCCATGTTATTTAACCAACAACAATCCGATAGGAATTTTGAGTGCAGGAGACGGCACGACTGCATACATGTGTAAAATTAGCAATATCAATAGCCGGTTCAGTTTAAAAATGTATTAATTAGTGAAAAATCAAAAGAGAGCATTTAGTGATAAATGCTCTCTTTTTTATAGATTAAATTAAAATCCGGATAGCTCGGAATCAAAGCAAATATTTTGTATGTTTGTTATCACATATAAAAGTAAGATACCATGAACAAAATCTATTATATCCTTTTCTTAATGATTCTTTCATCATGCAAGATGAATAAAGAGAACCATGTAAAAGAAAACGAATTAGCAAATGATAGCATAGAACAACCCTATGACCAATCGGAAGGAATGGAGATACTGGACACATTGGGCAAAGTTTATGGTAATGACCCACATATTGCAGGACTTTCCTTGGAAACCCCTAATTGCCCTGATTTCATAGAAGGCATCTATTTCGATAAATCCGAACTTGTCTTTCAGGTTACGGGAGACACAGCAAAAGCACGGCAGGAATTGGAGAAGGCTGCCGGAAACAAGCACTTCAGGATAGAACTTACAGGGGGGAGTAACTATTCACAAAAGCAATTGCTTGCCCTCAAAGATGAGCTAAGCAAGAAACTGGAAAAGGCAGGGAATGAAAAAATAAGAAGAAACATAACAGGATATGGTGTGGGGCTGCACCATGTAGAGATTACCATGATTATGAATACTCCTGAAAAGCGGAAAGAATTTCGGGAGAAAGTGATGGATTCCCCGGCTTTTCACTTCAATGGCACAGAAGTGCCCATCATCAATGAAAAGGTGGGATCAAGCGACACGCTCGGCATTTATATACGTCCCGAATATCCGGTCTATTCGACGGAAGTAGAGCAAGCAACATTTATTCTCAATAATTTTAGTGGAAAGGAAATTGAATGTGGCGAACATTATTATATCACTTTCAAGGATGAAAAGGGAATTTGGAGGGAATTACCGATGAACGCGAATTTCTTTGATATTGGTTATGTGATACTTAATAAAGGAGAACGAACCTTGAGTGCTTCTCTTTATCCGGATGTGCATCCGAATAAGCCGGGGCTTTACCGCTATTTTTATAAAATAACTATAGCCGAGAAACCCATTCTGATGATGGCTGAATTTCGATTGACAGACAATGAAAATGAATGGAAGAAAACAACAAGGACACCCCTTCCTGAAAGTTTAATGAACGCAATGCAAAAAAACGGGATTACGCCACAAACAGGACAGGAACCCGTGTATGAAGTGGTGGAAAATATGCCGGAATTTCCGGGAGGAATGAAAGCAATGCTTGATTTCATTTCTAAAAATATCCAATATCCTGAATCTGCACGTCAGAAGGGTGTACAAGGAAAAGTAATTGTAAAAGTAGTGATTGACAAAGACGGTGCTGTCACCCAACCGATTTTGATGCGTAGTTTAGATTCTGATTTGGACAAAGAAGCTCTCCGTATAGTAAAACTGATGCCAAAGTGGAAACCGGGTACACAGCGAGGCAAAGCCGTGAAAGTAGAATACACCTTTCCGGTAATCTTCAAGCTAGACAAACAACATAGTTAGGATACCTGTATCCATTCAAACAAAGTGATAAGCACACCGTCTGTAATCACCACTGCATCTATAATTCAATCAACAAAAAAGGCTTTAATATTTTACTACCAAAGCCTTTTTGCATATTACAAATTTTCTTTCTATTCAATAATTCCGAATTCCTTTTTTTCCCTGTTTGAAATCGCTTCTGTTTCACGTAGAAAAGGCAAAATCAAATCCCAGTCACTTTGAATGATACTTCCGCAAAACTCGCCACGGCTTAAAACTTTCTTTTTGGCCACACGAAACAATTGGCTACAATCCAACCAACTATCATAATCAAGTATAGAAGGATAATCTCTGACTTTAAGAGGAAATTGACAAGCGCCAAGCTCCAGGGTTGAATCATTAGGATTAGTATTGATAAGTAATGAACCGATAACAAAACCGTCCTCCGTAGTCCCAATAATTGTCATAAACTTGTTTCTTTCCGTATAGCCTCCTGTTACAACCAATCCTTCATCAGCAGACAAAGGAATAAAAATAACGTTCCCGCTAACCAAATGCTCTTCCTTGACTTTTGGGAATTTTTTCTTCTTTTTCGATTCCTTCTTTTCCGGAAGACTTTTTCCCGTCAAGTGGGATAATTGTTCAGCAAGTGACTCCCTCATCTTTTATTCTTTACAAAACGCTTCAAATGCCTGTGATTGACGAATATGTTCAAGTATGTTTTCGTTAGCACCACCAGCCCGGGCTATATTGACCAGTGACATATAATTATCTCTGGGATCATCTTTAGCACGTCTGTTTGCTGCTTTCCAAGCATTGTCTTCATGAGATATCCGGGAAAGTTCCTGTGCGCTCTTTCCTTTGTTCTCTCCTAAAATTTGGTCGATTATACGTCTTTCAGCAACAGCCAATTCATCCATATCAGGTTCCTCGACAGCAGTTACAAATCTTACTTTATCTTTCTCTTCAACTTTGAACGAACTGTCAAATTGCTTAATGTCCTCGGTAGCACCATCGAAGTCATTCAACGCACAACTAAAAGCGGCATAAGTAAAAGAAGGTACAGGTCCTAACTTTACGGCACGAAACGAATCTTTGAATAAAGGTCGCCCGAATTTAACAAGAAATTCCCGTTGTGAGAAATACATATTCTTGAAAAGGGTTATAAAATCCAAAGTCCCGCCCGACTCTTTAAGAATATAAAGAATCATAGCTTTGATTTTACTTATTTCATAAGTTGCTTTCATATAAAATTCCATAAACTAAATCTTTTGCAAAGGTATGAAATAAACAAAGATTTTGCAACTAAAGTTTATGTTAATCTCAGTTCTTCTTTTGTATTAACTTCTGGTTTACAAACCTTTCCTTTTTTTCAGAATATCGATTGCTACTCTCCATGCCTCCTTATTTAAGAAACTAGAAAGAAACAATATCTCCACCTACTCATTGTAATAAAAAACTCCTTTTGCCGCCCTCCGCCAACGGTCATGTGCCTGGCGCGCAATAGTTCCCGGTGTACGTTCAATCATTCCTGCTGACAGGTTATACCATACATCCAACAGCGTATAGTAGCGGATACTCAAATAAAGCCGGTGAATCTTTTTATTAAACTCTTCCAGTTTGTCATTAATGGCCCACAATGTTTCCGAACGTTCCGCCCCTGTCAGCATATTTGTCGGTCCCCCTTTTGCTACTGCATTCCGTATCAGGGTAAACGTAGAAACAAGTTCTGTGGCCGTCTCCAAATACAGTGTATTCATAGGAATGGAAGCTACTATTCCTTGTGGATTCTCTTCACAAGCCTTTTTCAGGTTCCCTAACGTGATGAAGATGCGCAGCGCGTCATCATATATACAACTGGCCGCTTTCAGCGACGAAGCATAACCGCTTACCGTCTTAGTATAATCACTGTACTTTTTCTCCCACTCATGAATTTTTTTAAATTCGGCGGCAATAGAATTTTGCAAGATAGCCGTTTCCGTCTGTCCCTTTATCTGTGACGAGATTTTCTTGTTTATAGCCTCATTCCCTTCCCCAAGAGCCATCCACTCTAACGGATTCTGGTAAACTTGTGCAGACATATCGGCTGCCCAGACCATAAATCCGCCCATAAACAGTATCTTAACGGTTTGTAATTTCATAAACGCCCTTCCTTTGTTTATTATACTCCACACGCTCACGAATAATCTCTACCAAGGGCATGCGATTATATATACCTGGTATCGCCAAGTGCGGATGCGTCCGGTCACCGGAATAAACCACCACCGTTTTCAAACCGGCAAGCTGTTGCAATAACGAACGGCTCTCCTTGAAATCCACCACGCGGTATAGTTCGATAAAGTCCGACTTCCTTGCAAACACTCCACGCTCATAAATCAGTTGTTCACCCGTAATGGTGAATCGGCAACGTAACAGAAACAGACAGCCGTAAACTAAGTAAAGTGCCAGTAGCAAACAACCTATCTTCAGCATATTACTGAAAGGAATTTCCTCTAAACCGCAACCAAGTATCCCTGCCAACAGTAACATAAGCAAAGGCAATTCATTTATCACAAACTGCCGGATATCCGGTCGGATGATTTTAATTTCTAAATCTTTCATCATCATTCCACACTGCTATATGAGTTATTATTCCCTTCCAATTTATCGCCTGAAGCCATACGCCCGCTTCTCTTCTTCGGCTTCCACCACTTCATCCACTCGCATTTCTTCCTCAGTCATCCGCTTGCCCAGTAACTGATCGTTCCAATCCTTATACCCTGCGGCAGCAGGATGATAAATAGTTCGGGAATCATGCAACCCGAATTTCTCGCAAAAATTAGCATAAGAGAAATCCCCCTGTGCAATCTCATGTCGGTCATATCGGCCATCCGTCTTGTCAACAAAAACAAGCGTACCATTATTCATGGAATAACTACTGAATACCCTGTTAGCTTTTACAGTAGCAAATGTACAGGCATACATTTGCCCCGCACGGTCACGGTCAAAGCATAAATGATGCACCGCATTGGGACAAGCAGCTATCAAACCGCTAAATTGCTTATCACTAGGACTTCCTCCCGTCGAAGCATATACCCCTTTCGTATCTTCTCCCTTCTCTCGATGAATCTGATAATACGCCATGGCATCATAAGCACTCTCGAACCAAAGGACCCGTTCAGCTTCTACCAAGGGCTTTCCACTCAAATTTGCAAACCAAAGCCCCTCAACTGAATTAGTGCCGGAAGCTTTGCCTTTATGCGATTTCGCATCAGGAAAATTTTGCCGACGACATCCACGCTCTTCATAACCTACCACCTTATTCTCATCGCTGGGGATGCGGAACAAAAATGACAGATTAGTATATTGTTTACCGTCTGCACGCCCCATATTCTTAGCAAGAACAAAATAATCGGCAAAAGCCGCTTGTGTCTTCAAGTCCAGCCCCCTATCTTTAAAATAAGGATAAAACTTTCTTCGGGAATCCCAGTTCTTCACATCATAAGCATATATCTCATAGGCAGACTCATCAAATACCTGGGCCGGCTTATCTTCCTTAATATCATATTGAGTATAAACGGTTGGATTATTCAGTAATCGGTTACAAACCAGATTTACCAGTCGGTTTAAATCCATGCCCGGCTTATAATCAGCAAACATATCCGGATGTTCTTTTATAAAAGAAATCACATTGTAACATCGTTTTTCTGATGGTTTAAAGCAATAGAACTCTTTCGTAATAATAAACTTATCTCCATGGACACGCATGCCATCCCTATCAAACTTAACATAAACAGGATAGCGTAAACCTTCCCGGCGATTAAAACGATATCCGGCATCCTCTAGTACCGTTTTAATGCTCAAGCGGCTTTTAAAATCTTCATAGGTCAATTCACTCATAGCATAATTATTATTTTCTCAATCCGTTTTGTATATTTTCCGTATTAACTGCTGCTTCGAAGTTACGCATAGCCACCTCTTCAGGCGTATCCACACCTGGCTTATAATAAGTCCTGACTTGATGCATTGGTCCGTACGGACGGTAATAGCCCCTACCGGGTTCCTCGCCTAAAGTCAGTTCTCCCATCACGGTCACTCCGGCAGCCAATGCAGCCGTAATACGGTTTCCGAGTCCAAGCCGTTCTTTCATATCCACTTCATCAAACAACTTTGAAAACATCCGCATCCGATGGTAATCATCCATAGCAAGAAACTTGTCATAATCCTTCTTACTGATGTCACGGCTGACTACCTCTCCGTCAATCATACCCTTCATTACATATTTACCACCTTCAAATGTCTGCACGCCTATGTACCCCACATTCACCTCACGTCCGTCCTTACCCTCGCGAAACCACCCTTTGCTATCTTTTATGTCAGACAGCCGGGTACCATCCGTCATGTTGGCATTCACCAGCTCACCTTTATAATCTCCGTTCTTGAAGGAGATTCCATCCAGCAATTTATCCACCATTTCAATACGCACCTCATCCGTTCGGTAATAGAGTTCTTTAAATTGCTCCGCCGTAAGCGCACGCTCAAAAGGCTCTCCGTTAACTTCTGCACGTAAAAAAAACTCTTTGCCTTTCTCATAAGCCACCACATTCTTCAGCACCACATCACGCCCTCCGCGTACATCCTGCTCCCAATGGTGCCCTTCCATTTCCGTAATGATAGGAATCACTTTCCCATCCGGTTCCATTCTGAATTCCCCGGTTTCTATCGCTGATTTCGTTCTGGTATCAGTCGGAGTATCCTTTATCTCTTCCCTTTGACTTTCCTCTTTCCGGTCAATCTCATCAATCGTTTCCTGTCTGAGAGGAATATTCAACCGCTTGTTACTATCCAGCATCTCGATTGTTACAGGTTGCTCGAAGTCCGAAGCGATAATACGGTTTATTGTAGCCAGACGCTCCTCCAGTTTCACCTCTTTCAGCGAATTCGATGTCAGCATCTTTAATTCCTTATCCGATAAGTCATATTGCAGATCGAAGCTCGTCTGTTCCGGTTGTATAGTCAGTGTCTTTGCCTCTTTGTCTATTACAATTCCGTGTGAAGATAAACACTCCCCGAACTTCTCCGCTGTAAAATACACCGGTGAAGACACTAGCTCTTTGTAAGGCTTAGCCGGTTCTTTCGGTCTTTCCACCTTCTCAGTCGTAGGCACAAATACTTCTTTCAATTCATTCAACGGATCTTCCACCCGGTTAGGATTATCATCTTTCCCTATGTCCGAAGCTTTTCCCCTATAGTAAAACCCATATCCTCCAGACTGAAGCTCACCCGGCTTCATACGTCCATCCGGTCTGTCGGGAACCATAGGAGCGCCATTCGGTATATACAACCCTCCACCTATACGCCTCAAATGAAAACCTTCCTGCTGCCTGGGAGTCCACCCTAACCAGCCGGACAATCTCCCCAGAAATCCGCGTGGACGTTCCACGTAACCATAATGACGGGGAGCAAGAGGCATCCCCGTATAAATCGCCTGGCGGGTACTCATCGGCACAGGCCGCCCATATTCCCCGGCACCGATACGGTATCCGTGTAACCCCATAGCCACACGCCCGTTAGCGTTCCGGGCATGCACAAAATCCTTCGGCATATCAAAATCCTTTTCCACGATACCAGTGAAAGTTGTATATGCCGTTTTATTGGCAAAGTTACTTCCCCAGTCCGTCAACTTTCTCACTTGATCCATCGTTACGTCGTAAGAGAGTACCGGCGAATCATGCCCACGTACCAGTAAACGGGGATTTGTATCACTCATCACAATGCTTGCTTCCATCCCGTTACGGACAAGCAGCTCCTGCAACTCCGGATGCAGTTGCATCGGAGCTGGATTAGAATTCTTCCTAAGTGCCATTAATTATTTATTTTAGATTATTTTCCCGATAGAATAAAAAGCATTTTCTATGATGGTGAATCCATTCTTTATTTTTTATTCCATTTTCATTGTCACAGCATTATTGCGGGCAAATGCTGCCGACATTCCTTTTTCAAAGTTTTCACAGGCAATTGCTTGTGCATTTCTCAACACCGTTCCATCCTTGCCCTGTTCGTTAGTGTCACTACGCAGTAAGGCAGCATCCATACCGGTTATCATCCCCTTTTCCTCACGCACTTCACCTGATTTGCTATCCTGCACCCTTGCTGTCAGATGAAAATCTCCCGCAGCGCCGATGCCCGTAACGTGTGCATCCAGCACAGTCGCCCGACTCTCTCCTTTACCGGATTCCTGCCCATTTACCGAATTGGTTTTACTTCGGTTCTTTTCTACACCCGTCTCTTTATCGAATGGATTATCTTTTCCCTTTCTTTCGGCCATTTCTGCCAGCAAAGCTGTATCCAATCGAAATTCTTTTGCATCCCCTCCCATCAATCGGGATGCAAGACGGTAACTCTTACCCGTTTCTCCGAGAGATTCCAGCAACATCAGCTTCGAGGCCGTATGTTCATCCACCTTTCTTTCACTTCCTGCATGGGATAATACATACTGCTTTTCGCCGTCCCGAAACAGAATTATGGAATCATCCTTTTCCTGCCGGTCAGTTCTTTCACGCATCAGTTCATCCATCACAATCCAGTTTTACATATTACCTTCTTCCATCCCCTTTTCCATCTGCGCCTTCTTATGTTCAAGAAAACGCTCAGCCGAATCATCAGTAGCCTCCAGACCTTCTTCTTGAAGAAAAGCAGCGAATTCTTCATCCCATTCTTGTGAAAATCCGGTCACATATCCCAACCAACCGATTTCAGATTTCTGCATTTTTTCTATCAGTTCTTCCTCTGATAAATATTTCTTTTTCATACTATTACAATTTATGTGTTTGTTGCCCCTTTATTCTATTATTTCGTTGTTTCTCGATTTCATCCCAGATTTCCTCTGTATATTCTTCCTCCGGAATATAAGACAAATCACCGTTTTCCATCATCCAACAACCGAATACACCTACCGAATACTTGTTCCATTGCCGTACACCACCTTCTTTCCAACGCTTTTCATCTCCTTTCTCAAATCGCAGTCCGGTAGCTGAATTTAAATCCAGTCCGACAGAAACCTGTTCTTCATCTTGTGCTATAGTCAGTATCTCGCCGTTCTGAATACAGTTCGTTTCGGCCACAGTCAGCCCGAATTCACCTACCAGCGTTTGCAGATTACGTCCGATTACCGCTGTAGGTACAGCAAGCACCTCATTCGTTTCGGGGTCCAATTGAAGAAAAGACTTAACTTTCCTTCCGTCACCAGCAGTTATGTAATCCATAACTACCCGCCCGGCCTTTAATCCTTCCATCACCGCATCCGAATACACCGCACGTGTATCCATCATCTTCAACTGTTCTTTCCCCGTAGCCATATCCCGTGTAACCATGCAGATTTTCTCTCCAATCGGTTCGAAAACGGGATGAAACACCACATCTAACTTTCCATCTTCCGCATACACCAAAGAGAATCGCGCTTTTGAATATACTTTCTTACCATTCACCCCTTCTACCTCCACAGGTAAGACCGGCGAACGCTGCCCGCTCAGAATTTTGGAAAGTACATCCATCGGCAAATCATCAATCATATTACGAGTCAATCCGAATGTTTCAAGCACGTAATAAGGAATTTCTGAATTATTAATCTTATTAACATTCATATATTATACTTTTATGATATTTCAGTCTATCTTTGCCACAAATTTAAGTTCAAATATCCATTAAATAGATACCACATGTATAAATCAATCGTAATTTTCGCTTTTTTAATGCTTTGCACATCAAAATCTGTTTTCGGGCAATTCCACACAATCACGCAGCAATCCAAACTCTATACCATCGAACAGGTTCCCAACCTTTCCGATGCCGAGTACAATCAAACCGTCTCTGGAACCAACGTCATCAATCCGTCCAATACTACTCACACCCCAAAAAGGATTGATGACAAAGTACCCACTTTCCCCCGGCTACATAGCGATTCCGACAGTCTTCGTCAGCAATATATAGACAAGTACCTCAGTGTATCTTTTCCAATGAAGCAACTTTTTATCAATTCCCCTTTCGGTCAAAGAAAAGACCCGTTCACGGGGAAAAAGCGGAATCACAACGGATTGGATCTTCGTGCAGCAAGCGATGAAGTCTATGCTATGCTTGACGGTACGGTAATAAAAACCGGAGAAGACAAGCGCTCCGGCAAATATATCACTATTCAATATGGTGAGTTTCTGGTAAGCTATTGCCACCTGTCCCGTATCTGGATTAAACAAGGAACACAGGTCAAGCCTGGAGAAGTAGTAGGTATAACAGGAAGTACAGGTCGGAGTACCGGAGAACATCTACATATCACTTGTAAAAGAAATAATAAATACATAGACCCTGCTATTATGATTCAGTTTATTAAGGAGATTAAAGAAAATACTATAAGATACTTGTGCAATACCAAGTAGACAGGAATGGCAACTATTACACAAACAAAAGAACATTAGCAATGGGAAATAACCCTAATCTGTTATTTTCCATTGGATTTCAAATGCTGTTCATAATCGTACTCATTCAACACACCTGCCGGTTTGTCACGGAAGAATGTCTGAAAAATAAGAAACGGCCAGAAAAGTGGAATCAACCACATCAACAGATAATTATAATTAATACCTCTTTTCGAGGTCACTTTTCGTTTATTATGCTTGGAACTCGAATAAACGGAAGATAAAAAGCCGCCATTTCCCTTTTTACCTTTTACAGGCATGGTCTTTTTCTTGGAATCTTCTTCACATTTCTCAAAAGCGCATGCAAGTACAAACCATCCTATGGCAACCACCACGCCCAGCATTAAATAATCTGTAAAAAACAGCAAATAAGCAGCCACTAGAAATGTAGCCACAATAATGATAGTACGCAAAAGGTAAAACAAATACCCAACAACTGCCAATATTATTATTCCCAAGACCAAATATCCAATTACTGCCATAACACTCAAGTATTATTTCTTATCCATTTATTCACAAATATACCATAAATCGTTCAATATCCGAAGATATGAATACATAATTTTAAATTATATACAGCCAAAACATAGATATTAATTATTTTTTTCAAAAAATAGGGTAGAAAAATCAAATTCCTGCATCAATCTATATAAGGACAGATATTTTCCACAAACCGGAAAATGCTGATAACTTATAGTATATGGAATAGCAATGGTACGTCAACCAATGTGATAGAAAGTGGAATCGTAATAATCAATTCATAACATATAAATAATCCGTTTTATGGGAGCATCTATTTCAATCGCAGACATTTATTATAAAGTTCAGGAGCAATGGCAATCCGTTGCCGAGGATACTGACTGGAGGTTGGCAGTATGGGTCTGCCCAATGGAGAACATGACTATCATCGACAGGTTCATGGAGATAGAACGTTCGCCTGCCGGAAGTTGCGATGAGGTGTTTTTCAGATTTGAAACGGAATATACAGGAGACAACAAATTATTCACTCAAAAATTGTGGGAGGAATACCTTTCTTGGTTTACCGAAGAACTGCCCGAAGAATATGACATTTTAAAAGCAATGAAAAAGGAAGGGAATATGAACAGTGAATATTTTCCTTCCGAAATTCCCAATCCGGCAACACCACAATCCCTATGGAATGAATTCTTGCGTTTCAAGTCTTGTATTACGGGTATGGAAGAACGAAATTTTTGCATCTATTTTCCACCGACGTTACCGGACAAGCCCTCATTGGCGGGATGGTTCCGCCTCGTACTGAAGGAAGGTGTACCTGCCGGTATCCGGCTAGTGACGATAGACGATGCCAACAAACGAGCGATACCTTTACCTTCGAATGGAATGGTGAAACACTTGAAAGCAGAATTTGACCTAAAAGCGGCTATCAACAATGAGATGGATAAGGAGTGTGATACGTATGACAGCACCAGTCTTGACAGCCGATACCGTAAGCAAGTGCGCAATGTAATGGAAGTCACGATTAAACGGGATTGCCACATACTTGATAAAGAAGTGCGAACACTATTGGCTATAACGAATGAAATGCAAGAGCTTTCGGTTAAAATTGCTACTCCTTTGGTGGTATCACAAGCCTATTATAATATCGGTAAATCTGATAAGAGCATGAAATACGCTGACGAAGCGATCCGTTTGTCTGGTGAAGCCATGTTGAAAGGGGATGTGAACGGTTATCCTATCTGGAAAGTCTCGATGTTTCAGAAAGCTGCTATTTTGGTTGGCCAAAAAGAGTGGGGAAAGGCGGCAGAAATTTATCGTACGGTTGCCGAAAAAGCAACAGAACAGCAAGATGCTTTTTACATAATGGAAGGTTACCGCATGTGTGGTTACCTAATGTATGAGTTGAGAAAGAAAGAGAGTGCATTTGAATACTTTCTTTTATCCTTGGCCGGAGGAAGTTATCTGGAGAAACGTATCAGGCGTGAATCAACTTTTCTTTTTTCGGCATATTTGGCTCTCCTTTTAGGCAAGGATGTGCGTTCTCCCCGTGAAGTCAAAGCGATAGAAGAACAATTATACATCTGGCTTGGCGATGATTGGGAATCTCTCATCTACAATGAGCAGACAGCCAAGTCTACAACGCGCCGTAGATCATCCTTGTTCGGTTAATTTAGTAAAATCTTATTTTTTATGAGTATAATTGGCGGACTGACAACAATTACCCGTGGCTTTGGCGAAGTATTCGGAGGAGCTAAAGACGCATTGGGCGATATTCAAAAGAACATGGCAAGCCTTCTACCTGCCATGCCCGGGCTTCCTGTTGCCAAATTTTACGACCTTAGTATCGGAGTGGATTTCCATCCCATAATATTCCCGTGGGTACTTCCCATCTTTCCTGTTCCCCATGTAGGGGCTATATTCGACCTCACCGCTGCTATTATGGGAGTAATTGCTCCGGCAATTCCCAGCCCTGACAACGAGGCATTGGCTGTTGCCTGCAACTTCATCAAAGGAATGGCGCCTTCGGTAAAGGTTCATGGGAGATGGATTGCGCAGGCAGGAATCAGCATCATTCCTTTGCCCGGACTTGTGGTACACCTAATCCCGACAGTCGGAGGAACGGCTGAATCAGAGATGTGGATGGGCAGCTCGATTGTACTTGCCGACGGTGGTCCATGTTCTACTCAATATCATCCGGCATTATCCTGTAACCTGGTGGGTGTGCCACCTCCTCCCCGTAAAGGAAAAACATTTAAGAAGAGGGGTTGCTTGATGGCTCCGACTGCCTTATTAAGCATTATAACTTTTCCTGGGAAGCCTGTACTGGTTGGCGGTCCCCCTACGATAGACTTGTTTCAGACTATTTTGAAGTTAGGCCTGAAAGGGCTTTCCAAAATACCCGCTGTTCAAAATTTACAAAGCAAGTTTAGTAAATTATGGTCAAAGACCCCCATGGGGAAATTGCAGAAGAAGTTGCAGGACTTGTGGGAGAAAACCCCATTGGGCAAAATTCAGGCTCTTGAGAACCGTTGCCATCTTGGTGAACCCGTCGATGTGGCGGCGGGTCGTGTCTATCATACAAATACCGACTTTGAATTGCCGGGGCCTATTCCTTTGGTATGGTCGCGAAGTTATTACAGCGATGTGGAGGTAGCCGGTCCGCTTGGATACAACTGGCATCATAGTTACAACATTGGTATTCGCGACTTGGATGGTGAAGGATTTGTATTCCGTCACTCCGATGGGCGCGAGTCCGGCCTTTTAGTTTTGCAGCCTGGGGAAAGTTATTTTGACCGAAAGGAGCAATTGCTTTGGAGTTGTGACGAACGGGGATACCTGCTACGGGATGCTTCCAAACTCTATTACCGTTTTGGAAATGTGGAAAACCGCTGGGGATTTCGCC